>Ga0172375_10001200_pt1 | contig 41739 bp, 43 predicted proteins | sample LakKiv1m_FD_114537 | JGI IMG/M metagenome (GOLD analysis project Ga0172375, IMG submission 114537) | Freshwater microbial communities from Kabuno Bay, South-Kivu, Congo - kab_092012_11.1m | ecosystem: Environmental > Aquatic > Freshwater > Lake | place: Democratic Republic of the Congo... | reverse complement strand
TCGACCAGAGACATGGCAAGTTCTCCCGGGTCGGTCTTTGCCAGGTTGAACGGCTTTACCGTAATCCCCCGTTTGACAAGTTCGCCGTCAAGGATATCGACCATTCTCTGGACGCTTCCGTGCATGGACACGTACGGCACGACGACCTCGTTCTTTACCCTGTCAGAGATCCAGTCTTCATACGCGCTCATTATGAACCCGGGACCCTGATAAACCGGCCCGTGGCTCGGACAGATCGTTTTAATATCATAGTTCTTCAGCTTTTCAAGGTGCCCTTTTATCGCCGAGCGGAACGGCATCATGATCTCGGCGTAGTATCTTTTTGCCCCGAGCAGGACCTCTTCCCTGTCCTTTACAAAGACATCGCTCTGAGCGCGGTGCGACCCGAGAAAATCGCAGCTGAACAGGATCTTGTCCTCTGCCAGATAGGTGAACATGGTCTCAGGCCAGTGCACCCACGGAGCATAGATGAACTCAAGAGTTTTGCCGCCTAAAGAAACTTTTTCGCCGTTCTTTACGGCGGAGATCCTTTTGGGATCGATATCCAATAGGTCGGCCAGCATTCCGACGCATTTTTCGCTGCACAGGACCTTTGCCTTTGGGAACCAGGACATGACGTCCGGAAGGGACCCGGAATGGTCCTGCTCCGCGTGATGGCAGATTATATAGTCCACATCCTTGATCCCGAGGGAATCGAGGTTCTCTTTGAGTGTGCAGGTCATCGACGGGTCAACGGTGTCCAAAAGGGCCGTTCTTTCGCTCCCTTTTATAATATAAGAGTTGTAGCTTGTGCCGTCCGGCAAAGGGATCAGCTCGTCAAAAAGCCTCCTGTCCCAGTCCACCGCCCCTACGGAAAAGATATCGTCCCTGATCTTTTGTGCGGCCATATTATTCCCCTTTCACATACGTGGGCGCCGTTTTCGGGGACTTTCCTTTAAGGCACTCACGGTAATAAGTGTAGGTCATGGGCTCTTTGTCGCTCAGGACTTCGGCCTCCGTGACCTCCCCGACGAACAAAGTGTGTGTTCCGACATCAGCCCGGCCGACCACGCTCAGCTCAAAACAGGCGACCATGTTTTCCGTGACCAGAGGAAGGCCGCCTGAGCCCGTCTTATATTGCGTGTCTTTGAACTTATCGGTATCCCTGCCGCTTTTGAAGCCGAACCTGCCGATAAAGACCATTGGCGTTTCGGCCGACAGAACGGAGACAGAGAACTTATTGCTTGATGAAACCATCTCGTGCGTCAGGTTCTGCTTGTTAAGGCACACTGCTATTTTTTGGGGCTCGGCCGTCACCTGAAAAACGGTGTTCGCGACCTGGCCGGAGAGCTTGCCGCCGTTGCTTGAACAGACAAGGTACATGCCGTAGGAGAGCTTATGAAGGGCCCGGGGATCCATAGTAATTGATATTATATCATTTTGCGGAAGGAGCAAGCTTATGCCGCTGCAACCCTTTATCTTCCAAGCGGTATTATCTTTTCCTCGACCTGCCAGGTGACCTCCTGGCCCGGCCTGAGGACGGCCATGCCGGAGCCCAGGAACCTGAGCCCTGAGTCGCCGCTGTGCCAAAAGAACGGCGAGCCCTCTCTATAGGTCTCCCATTCCGGATCGAACGGGCACGCGGCACCGGTCTGAAGTTCCAAGGCTATCTCCCTGAAAGCTCCGTTAGGCTTCCATAAGGGCGCAAAGACCTGAAAAGCATTGATAAGGCCCGGGGTGGAATACCTGTCCGGCCTCACCTGTATGCCGTAGCCTGCGCTTGGGAAGAGGATATTGAACACGGGCGCTTTCGGAAGGCCCGTGAAACAATTATCGATGAAAGTTTCGCCCAGATAGAACAGCCTGCTTTCATCCCGCGATGTGAACCTCCGGAAAAGAGGATTTTGGGGATCGGTAACCTTGATGAAGGGGTTGCATGAGAGGTTCGGATGAAGATTTTTGTCGACCGCCACCGAGTACAGGGCCGGCAGGCCCAGCTGAACGCCACATCTGTCCTGCTCTTCGGGAACAAGCCAATCGGGGTGCGAGGCAAAAGCGAATGGAGCTTCGGATGTCCCGATGTTTTTTACGATCATTGTTCTGGTGATCGCGCCGTAAGACAACCGGATCCTGTGCTTTATGGATAACGTTGAGGGCCAGACGGAAGACGGTATCTCTCCCGTAAGCTCTATCCCAAGATCGTTATCGCCCCTGACCAGCGGCGTCATTTTCAGCCGCATTCCCGCCATAAGACCGTGGATATGCTGGGGGCGCTCCGGCCAACCGGTCCCCGGAGGCGGCCAGTTCTGCGGCAGGAAGATCTCCGCCTTGTTATCAAAAACCGCCAGCACTTTTCCTCTGTGAGGCCCTTCGGTCAGGACCGTGCCGTCCTGCCTGTTCACAACAGGGCCCACGGGACAGTCGTGGCCCGCGCCCCTCAATCCCCTTTCAACCAGAAAAGAGTAGACCGGATCTAACCCCATATCTGCATCGACTTTATTAAGGTCGGGCTCCCTGAACAGCATTTCCCTTTCCCTGTCCCGGCCGTCAACCCCTACTTTTGACAGGATGGTCCCGGAATCCGTGACAACTATTCCGCGAAAGGCGCCCAATCTTCTGTCCGGTATCCTGAGCGACCAGCAGGCCATGTTCTTTCCTCTAAAAACCTCTCTCACTCCCAATCCTGTTGCTGCTGCCATTTTTTTTATCCTCCTTCTTCCGGTTATTCCATCTCCACCACCGCCGACCCGTTGCCCGGCGGGACCATGTGGACGTTCGTGAAGCCTTTTGCTGCCAGAGCTTTTCTCGCGCTCTCGAAGCCCGCCAACCTCTGTTCCTGAGTCTCGCCTTCTATCGCGAACATGTTCGCCCCTCCAAAACCCGCGCCCACGATCCTCCCGCCGAGAACTTCTTCAACATCTGATAATATTTCAACTATTTTCCAGTTCGCATCCGTTCCCGCATCGTATATCTCGGACATTCCATAATGTGTTTTTACAAGAAGCTCTCCAACCTCTTTTAACGCTCCCTTTCCCATCAACTCAAAGACCTGCCTTACCCTTGCCATTTCAGCAAGGATGTAATCGCCGTACTTCGGCTTGAAGACCGGCCCCATTTTCAAAACTTCCTCTCTTTTTAGGTTCACGTCAAAAAGCAGCTTCTCCGTCAGGCCCCTAAAGCGCAAGCCGTCAAGAAAAACTAGAAGCTCCGGTCCTGTGGCGTCGACATAATTTTTCTTTATATTTACCTTCCATTCCTCAAGAGGGTCCAGCCCGTTCTCGGAGCAGAAGTCATAGACATCCCTCAGGCTGGGCGCCTGGCCGCGAAGGGCGTCCGATAAAAGGAATTTCTGCGAAAGCCGGCTGGAAGGCCCTGTGCGGAGCGCGTCAAAGAACATGGCCGCAAACGCCCACCCGGACAATCTTCTGATGCGGTAGCCGTCCCCGGCCGTGCTCGCAGCAACCCCCGAATCAGCTATGCCAAAGAGGAGCTGCTCCGGCATATCGAAGAATTGATACGCTTTGTCCCAATTACCTCTTGCTATCTGCCAGTGATCAAGAAGAACGCCCTCATGTCCTTCGGGGGCGCTAGATGAATGCTGGTCAAGCCGTCCGCAGTTGGCAAAGCTGTTCTCGGCTTTAACTCCCAATTCCGCGATCATGCTCCTTGTGATACCGGCAGGAAGTACCTCTTTTAACAGGTTCACCAAAGTTATCAGTGTTGCCATCTCTATCGCGGCGGACGAGCTCAGCCCTTTTGCCGGGATCCCCACAGGGGGAAGACCGTTGAACTGAAGGACAAGCAGTTTTTTTTCAAGCAACTGCCTTACCGCGGGATACTGCTTCATCAATTCGAGCAGGCAGGCAGCGGGATAGTAGTGCCATAAAGGGGTTTTGGTCCCTGCGACAGCCAGACCGGCAAGCGGACTAATATGCGCCTTATACCTGTCCTCCATGTTCAAAAAATAGACCATTCCCTGTCCGGTGCCCGGATTTGACAGCATCCCGGAGCAGAGGACACCGTTGTCCATCGGAAAAGATATTGTCGGCCCGAACTCATGGTCCAGATGCTCTCCGGAAACGCACAGCCTGCCTTTTCCGATCCCGACCGCAACACCCGCCAGTGGATCATTAAAGGCCCTTAGATTGTTAAACATCGGGCCTATCGCCTCCGCTGCTGCCCGCGCCCTGTGCTGCTCGACAAAATATCTGCCGGTAAAAGCGGCAACAGCTCTGTCCCCGTGCGCCGAACGGTAATGAGCGAGAGGAAGGACGGCTTTTGGGGAGATTATTCTGAAAGACATTCTTTGCTCCTTCTTTTTTTGCGGCTTATGAAAAGCACCCGGCCCGGGACGCGTCTTTTCATACAAAAATCTATCGAGCGTTTATTTTGGAAATTTCAGCGAATTTGCGGAATGCGGAAAATCGGTTATTTTGGCGGGCTTTACCCTATCTTAAGGAGCCAGATACCCAGGACCGCAAAAATGACTCCGAGCAGCTTCAGCGGTGTAAAGGCCTCTCCGAGTATCAGAACGCCGAGGATGAACGTTATCAGTGGATAACTGCCCGAAATAGGAACTACCCTGGACATTTCTCCGATCTTAAGCGCGTTGTAAAAAAGTATCGTCGCTGCAAAGCTGGCCAAAAAACCGCCCGCCATGATCAGCAGGGCCGACTTCAGGTGCACCGACCTGATCTCTTCCGGCCTCAAAAAGAAAAGCGCCAGTATAACAAGGCCGATCATGACGCCGATGCTCCTGTAAAAAAGTCCCGCAAGCGGCTCTATCCTGCCCAGCCCCGCTTTTTCAAGGAGCGGCACAAAGCCCCAGATCACGGCGGTCATTACCGCGAGCCAGAATGCGCTCATATTATTTCCCCTGTTGGATTTTTCAACACCTCGACGGGCTCGGTGCAGGCACTTGCCCTGAACGTTAATATTATATATCAGTAATTCATTAAATATGCGCCGTGGCAAGAAAATTGCTGGAAAAGTCAATGGGAATGGGAGGGGGCGGGGGAATGGTGGAAGGGGATGGGAATAGGCGGGAGCATGGCAGGAGGGAATAAAGGGGAGTCGGAAGGAGGAGGCGGGAGAATAGTTGAAAGTCTAAGGTAAGGGGGTGCTTTATGGAGCATGATGAACGGAAATCCGGAACTTTCAGGGAATTACGGGTTTATAATGACAGCTATAATGCCATGGCAAAGATTTTTGAAACGATCTTGCCTTCCATTCCCAGGGAAGAAAGGTTTGATCTGTATGACCAATTGTTAAGGTCCTCAAAGGCAATTCCAAGATTGATTGCCGAAGGTCATGCAAAAAGACATCAGGTAAAAGGATTTATCAAATATATTTATGATGCAATGGCAGAAGCAAACGAGACAATTGTGTCGATCTCTCAGTTTAAGGATTTATATGCCGATATAAGTCGTCATGAAATCTGCGATGAGCTGATCGGTGAATATGACAAGATCGGCAGACAGCTTTTTTGCCTGCAAAGGTCCTGGGAAAATTATCATTCAAAAACCAATAAATAATCCTTCCCTCCCCTCTCCTCAACCCTATTCCCATTCCCCCGCCTATTCCCATCAACCATTCCCATTCTCCCTCCCATTCCCATTAACCATTCCTTTTCTCCCGCCCCATCCCATCGACCATTCCCATTCCCCCGCCTCCTCCTATCCACCAATCCTTTTTCTAACGGCGGGGCTCTTCAGCTCCCTCAAAGCATCTGCAGCTATCCATTTAGAAGGCTTTGAATCGATCCCAAGTATTTTCTCCGCAACTTTGATAGCTGCTTTGTTCAAAGGCCGGTTCTTTTTCCCTATCCCTCTGAGTGCCCAGTTGACGGCCTTGCGGACAAAGTTCCTTTCGTCAGTCGATGCCTTTACAATGCAAGGAAAGAACCTGATAAAGTCATTGTCTTTTGCTTTCTTGTCATGGGACGCGAGGGCCGCTATCATGGCGAACCCAGCCCTTTTGACGAACTCCTCTTTTCTTTTTGTCCACTCAACAGCTTTTTTATGAGCGAACGGGGTTTTGTCGAACAAGTTCATACAGACCTGATCGCAGGTGTCCCAGGAATCGAAGTCTTTTACCCAGGACTCCATTTGTTTTTCGGTAACCTCAAGCACATTATCGATCATGCCGGCCAGGATCCGGGCTTCGTGAATGCCGGTTTTCCATAATTGGATAGCGAGCTCATGGTCTTTTCCGATCTTCTTTGCGATGTCCCGCAAGATAGGGATAGAGACTCCGAGTGTGTTCTTTGAGCTTATGCCGAAACGCGCCATGCCTGCGACATTTTTGGGGTTGGAATGTTCATTGAGCTTATTGATGATGTCTTTATAGTCTTTCAAGCGCTTCTTTCCCCGTCATCCCGTTCTTTATTCCCAGATTTGAAGCGGGGCCGTTGACCGCGACAGCTTTTGCTTTTAACAGATCATCTAAAGTATTGATAGAGCCCTGGGCAGCTTTGACCTTTACTGCGGGAAAATTGAACTTTTCAAACGTCCCGACATCTATTATCCCGCACCCGACTATTCCTTTGTCCGTTCTGGCAAAAACAAGCTTCACCGGGCCGAAGTCTACGACATAACCGTCTGCTGTTTTCTCGGATAATTTTATTTTCTCTTTTTTCATTTTTAAATCCTCACCCCTGCGTCCCGATCAGATCGGGACGCTTTCCCCTCTCCATCAAAGATGGAGAGGGGTGGCTTGCGTAGCAAGACGGGGTGAGGTTATATCGCCAGCTTCTCCACCAACTTATATAGCCTCATATTTATCTTCTTCTTATGCTTCAATACTTCTTTTATCGGGAACGAAGCTATCTGTCCATTCACCATGGCAACCATCCTGTTCGGTTTTCCTTGTATTAGAAGGTTGACCGCTTCCTCACCGGCCCCGCAGGCAAGCATTCTTCCTATCGCGGTTGGGGAGCCGCCGCGCTGTATGTAACCGAGCACGGACACCCTCACATCAAGGTCAGATTCCTTATTGAAAGCTTTGACCAGTTTGTACGGATCGCCCGCGCCTTCAGCCATGACTATTATGCTGCTAAGTTTTCCCCTGTGATGGCCGTCATGTATGTTCCTGATAACTTTGTTAATGTCGTATTGTACCTCGGGTATCAAAATGATCTCGGCGCCGCAAACAAGCCCAACTTCCAGGGCAAGGAAGCCGTGCTCTCTGCCCATCACAACAACAATGAACACTCTTTCATGCGAAGTCGCGGTGTCCCTTATTTTGTCGACCGCTTCAACGGCGGTGTTCACCGCGGTGTCATATCCAATGGTCATCTGTGTCAGGGGAACATCATTATCGATCGATGCCGGGATCACTATGCAGGGGAAATTGAAGTCCTGTATCAGCGTATTGGCGGCATTAAGCGAGCCATCGCCTCCGATAATAACAAGAGCATCAATATTGTTCTCTTTAAGATGATCGTAAGCTATTTTTCTGTATTTCTTTTCCCTGAACTCCGGGGACCTGACCGTATGCAGTATAGTGCCCCCCTTGTTGATTATTCCGCTGACAGACCTGGCGTCAAGGCTTTCCATCTCACCTTCTATTAGGCCTGCAAAACCGCGCGATATCCCGATCACCTCGATCTTTCTATAGATCGCCGACCTGACGACCGCCCTTATCGCCGCGTTCATTCCCGGAGCGTCCCCACCTGTTGTCATCACGCCTATTCTTTTTATTTTCATGGGTTTTTCCTTTGGTATAATTATATCACCATGCCAAAAAAAGTCATCGCAAAGATAGACCCTGAAAAATGCATCGGCTGCAATCTTTGTATAGATCTCTGCCCCCTGAAAATATTGGAGCTAAAGGACGATAAGGCCGTTATGACCGATGAAGCAAGATGCGATGGTCTCGGCGGCTGCGCCCGCATCTGCCCCCAGCAGGCTATTGAGATGGTTGAAAAGGATTTTCCTTCCTGAATGTCTAAAGATCTTCTCTTGAAATCAAATTGACTTTTTAACGATATATACATAGAGGGGATACTCTTTCCTCGAGGTTCTTTATTATCCTTGATAAGGAGAAAATATATTGGCTATTGGATTTAAAGCTATTCATTTTTCTAGAGCTTCGGTTGCGTATGAACGTTATATGATCTCTTCGCCGGAAAACGGGCTTCATGCCAGAGTAAGCATGGCTGCCGGAGCTTTTTCCTCAGCAAGAAGGTATACTAGTCTCTCAACAACGCCTCACGAAATAGTCAATAAGTTCAAAATCAACTATCCTGATTATTCTTCAGAAACGTGCATTGCAGACGATCTTGCCAAAATGGATGTCCCATCAGCCAGACAATTTTCCGAAGTCATCAGTGCGGTTTTACAAAGAGATCTTGGCCCGATTAAAGAAGAACATAAAGTTGCGATTCAGCTAGTTACTGCGGGATGTAGATACTTTAATGTCCCCAACATCAGAAACAATGTTATTTTCGTTGCGGGAGATCACTGGATAGCACATATGTTTAATCTTATAGACGTGGACGGCCTTTATCTTAGTGTATTCGATACCCCGACTTCACAGGATTATTTTGACCTGCTCCTGATAAACACTAGAAGAGCGATGACCTGCGAATCCCTGCAATCGGTTGCGCACGAGTTTTTTCATGCTGGCAATCACAGGGCATTGGCAACAACCTTGCTGAGGCCTTCAGAATTTTCTTTGTTTCGAATCCTCAATGAAGCTGATACTGAGAACATTTCTTCTGTACTTGCCGCCCAGCTTATGTTTTTCCTAAGTTTAGTTTACCCAACCCTTCTCCTTCAAGATCATGGGTATGGACCTGACTTAATTGAGGCCCATCGAACAATCGGCGATCTCATCGAATATAGTCCTTATCTGTCAAGAGAAGGTTACACAATATATGACGCTTACTTTCCAACCGTTAGAACTTATGAGTTTGAAAAAGCCGTTTTTGACGCGGTTCTTGAGTTCGGATCGTTCAATGAAGCTTGTTTGTCTTTGCATGGCTTTCTCACTCAAGGCAAATCAACCAGATTGAGGGCTTTCCTGGGTGATCTCTGGAAACCGATTGTTAGCATCACGAAAAGATTTTGTACTAATGATATAAAGAGAGGGCTCCCCTTGTTATATTATTCTGCGCTGGCAACGATTTCTACGGCACTCCACAGTGCGAATCCTCAAAAACAATTGGTTCTTGCGTCTCTCCTATTAGAATCGCTCTATCAGAAAGAACTTGCAGAGCTCGCCGGCAATCCCAAGGACAGGCCAATTTGGCTATATAATATGAAACAAGATTGTTATCTCTGGATGTTCTCCTCGACGATATGTTCTTTAGCAGAGCTTTTTGATGTGCACGATTCTTCTTCGAATATATCCGATTTGCTTAAAAGGGGGCTAATAGATTCATTTAAAGCTTTCTTTCCTTACTATCTTTTCATTTCCAATCCTCTTGTAAGGTTTTCGTTTATCCCAACACATGAGAACCTCGCTTTGCTTATCAATTATTCTCTCGAAGATTGGCCGCAATGCCCCAGCTACAGGGAGGCGCATAAAAGAATTCACCCTTTATTCTCTCATTTCAACACGAGAAATGAGAGGCCTTTTGAAAGACCATTTTTGCCATATATATTTTCGCATTGGCCTGACCGAACCTCCAACCAAGATGTCGCATTTCACAACACAATAAAGTCAATATATTCTGCCATGCTTTGCATTCAACTGCTACGCAATTTGCCGGAAACACTATTGTCTATGGAAATCGTTGATTCTGATGCGGTTTTGCGCGCCCTTAAATTGGAACCGTTTTTTTGCGAACATCTTGATCTTGACTGGTTTAATAATGAATTTCTTTGTAAAGCATTCGGGCCGGTAAAATAGATATCATTGTGAAAACAACCCTTCCCTCTTAAAGTCCGGCAAATAAACGTCCGTCGATGACATCTCCTGTATCAAATAATTCTCCAGCTTTAATTTCTGCGCGTGGCCGATAACATCCCAGTATTCTTCGGGCGTTATTTTTCTGTTAAGCTCGGGAAACTCTTTTGCCTTGTTCTGCGGACTGTATTGGCTCATTATGCTGACCCACATATCTTTGGAGATCGAGGCAAGGAAATCGAGGACCTTCTTGCTGTCCGCAATTTTGTTCGGGAGCACAAGATGTCGGACAAGCATTCCTTTGGTCGCGATGTCATCCTCATCAAATTGAAGGTTCCCGACCTGACGGAACATTTCTCTCACCGCTTTTTTCGCCGTTTCAACATAATTCTCCGTGTTCGAGTATTTCTTCGCCTTTTCGTTATCATAATATTTGAAGTCCGGCAAATAGATGTCGACTATCCCGTCAAGGAGCTTCAGGAGCTCGATGCTGTCATAACCGTTAGTGTTGTACAAGATCGGAATGTCCAGCCCTTTTTCGAATGCTATTTTCAGCGCCTTCAATATCTGCGGCATGTAATGCGTCGGGGAAACGAGGTTGATGTTGTGGCAACCGCGTTTTTGTAAACCGATCATTATGTCGGCTAATCGTTTTTCATTGGCACATCGGCCTATACGTAGCGGCGCAGCATGCTGCGCCCCTACATCAACATTTTTCGGCAATTGCGATATTTGATGATTCTGACAATAAACACACGACAGATTGCAATGCGTAAAAAATATCGCCCCCGACCCCTTTGTCCCGGAAAACACCGGCTCTTCCCCGTGATGAGCAGTATATGATGAAATATTAATTCCTTTCCCGGATCCGCAAATCCCCTGATCCCCTGATATCCTGTCAACTCCGCATCCATGCCCGCACAAAACACAATTTTTCAGGAGATCCTGTGCCTGCTCAATACGCTCTTTAATGATTGTTGCTTTCGCTTTCATAGTCGGATATCATTATATCAACAAATATTGACTCCCCCTCTCCCTCTGGGAGAGGGCCGGGGTGAGGGCTTATGAAACAAAATAGAAATATCCGCATCGCTCTCTGCCAGATCAACCCCACGGTCGGGGACCTTAAAGGCAACACGTCCAAAATAATCGATAATATCAACAAATGCAGGGAGCTCGGAGCTGATATCGCTGTTTTTCCCGAACTGGCAGTAACGGGCTACCCTCCGGAAGACCTTCTTCTGAAAAAGGATTTTATCGAAGCGAACCTTTCATGTCTCAAAGAGATCGCAAAGCATTGTTCCAAAATATTTGTCATAGTCGGTTTTGTGAACAAAAAAGGCGGGAAATTATATAACTCGGCGGCCGTCATAAAGGATCGGAAGATATCAGCTGTCTACAACAAGGTCTGTCTCCCAAATTACGGTGTTTTTGACGAGAAAAGATATTTTTCGGCCGGCAGCAAAATTCATAAGTTCAAGCACGGAAAATTTTCCGTCGGCCTTTGCATTTGCGAGGACATCTGGTGCGAAAAAGGTCCTGCATTTAAGCTGGCAAAAGAAAAGGTCGATCTGTTGATCGTGATAAACGCGTCCCCGTATTCCGTTGAAAAGTGGAAAGACAGGGAAAAACAGGCAAAGCTCCTTGTAAAAAACAAGAGAACAGCCGTCGCCTACCTCAACCTTGCAGGAGGTCAGGACGAGCTTGTTTTTGACGGCCATTCCTTTGTAATGGGCCCGCGGGGAAAGGTCCTTGCCCGCGGGAAGCAATTCGAAGAAGATATAATAATTTTCGAATTGAACCGCCCCCCTGCACCCTGTACCCTGACTACTTATCCCTACCCCAGACTCGCAGAGATCTTCGCCGCCCTCTGCCTTGGCCTGAAAGATTACGTACGAAAGAACGGTTTTACCAAAGTTATCCTCGGCCTTTCCGGCGGTATAGACTCTGCCCTGGTCGCGGCTATCGCGGTGGACGCGCTCGGAAAAGAGAACGTAAAGGCTGTTTTCATGCCTTCCAGGTATTCTTCGGAGCAAAGCCTTGCGGACGCCATGCTCCTTTCACAGAACCTCGGGATAGAGTGCATGGAAATAGGTATCCAGAAGATATTTGAAGGGTATCTTGAGGAGCTGGGCCATTATTTCAGGGAACTTCCCGAAAATATCGCCGAAGAAAACCTTCAAGCCCGCATAAGAGGGAATCTTTTGATGGCTTTTTCAAATAAATTCGGTTATCTTGTCCTGGCAACAGGCAATAAAAGCGAGGTCTCGACCGGTTATGCGACCCTTTACGGTGATATGGCCGGAGGGCTGTCGGTCATAAAAGATGTGCCGAAAACGCTTGTCTATGAACTTGCCAGGTACCGGAACTCAGAGTCTTCCGTTATACCGCAGACAATAATCGAGAGGGCCCCGACGGCAGAGCTCAGGCCCAACCAGAAAGACCAGGACACCCTGCCGCCCTATGATGTGCTGGACAGGATAATCGACGGCTATGTGGAAAAAGACAAAAGCGCCGGGGAGATAGCAAAAAACGGGATCAGCAAAGGGACCGTTGAAAGGACCGTCCGCCTGATAGACCGGAACGAATATAAGAGAAGGCAGTCCGCTCCGGGCATCAAGATCACGCCCAAAGCCTTCGGCAAAGACAGAAGGTTGCCGGTCACGAACAGGTATTCGATATGAGCACAGACTACATCACGATCCCGCAGATGCTGAAAGAATCCGCCGCAAAGTTCGGGCCGCTGGCCGCGCTGCGGATAAAGGACGGGAGCGGGCATTACAGGGAATACTCTTACAGCGACTTCTATAAGGCCGTGCAGGACATCGGGTTTTTTCTTTTAAAGAGCAGGATAGAGAAGGGCGACAGGGTTGCCCTGCTTTCCGGCAACAGGCCCGAGTGGTCTTTTGTGTATTTCGGGACGGTGAACACGGGGGCGATAATCGTTCCTCTTGACCCAAAACTCGAGACTGAAGAGCTTTTCAACCTGCTTGAGAACAGCGGGGCAAAAATGATCTTCTGCTCCGATGATCTCATGCCAAAGGTGCTGCAGATAAAGGACCGGCTGCCCGATCTTAAAGAGCTCGTGAATATTGACAAAGATATGCCCGGGATCTTGAGCTCTTCCTATTTCGACGCCATTACCTCTGACCAGGTGGAACTTGATGACATCGCTTCGATCATCTACACGTCGGGGACCACGGGCAGCCCCAAAGGCGTGATGCTGACGCATAAAAATATTATGTCCAACGTCGTTGAGATAGGCCCGATCTTTCACATGATAGGCCCGGGCGATAATTTTTTGTCGGTGCTTCCCAACTATCATGCCTTTGAGACCACCGCCGGCATGTTCTGCCCCCTTTACAAAGGCGCATCCATTACCTACGCAGAAAGCCTGAAATCGTATAATCTTATCCAGAATATGCAGGAAACGCGTGTCACGATATTGTGCGCCGTGCCCCTTCTTTACAAGCTTTTCCTTGACGGCATAAAAAGGCAGGTAGAGGAGAAAGGCTTTTTTGCAAAGGCGCTGTTTGCCTGCCTGTTCCTTTTGTCAAGGTTTTTAAGGCTGCTGCATTTCAATATCGGCCGCTTTCTCTTCGGCATGGTCCACAGGACCTTCGGCGGGCATATAAAGTTCTTTGTGACCGGCGGCGCGGCAATAGATCCTTCGATCTTAAGGGATTTTGACCTGATGGGCTTTACCGTGCTCCAGGGTTACGGGCTTACCGAGACATCCCCCATCCTTTCGGCCTGCACTATTGAGAATAACGTTTTCGGCTCGGTGGGTAAAGCGCTGCCCGGAATTGACCTTAAGATAAATGATCCCGACAGCAAGAGCGTTGGAGAGGTAATGGCAAAAGGGCCCAATATAATGAAGGGGTACTATAAGAACCCCGACGCAACGTATGAAGTGATAAAGGACGGCTGGTTCTTTACAGGGGACCTCGGTATGTTCGACAAAAACGGGAACCTCTGCATCACGGGAAGGTGCAAAGACGTGATAGTCCTCGGCTCCGGGGTGAACGTTTATCCCGACGAGGTTGAATTTACGCTTTCCAAAAGCCCTTTCATCAAAGAGCTCTGCGTTTTCGGGGGAGTGGCGAGGTCGGGCGCAAGGTCCGGGACTGAAGAGGTCTGCGCGGTCGCTGTCCCCGATATGGAGCATTTCTCTTCCTGGGCCCAAAAACACAGGCTGGCCCTGACTGACGACCTGATCTATAAAAAGACCGGCGAAGAGATCGACCGCCTGGGAGCGGAATTGACCGAATATAAAAGGGTGTCAAAATATTTCATTTCAAAGGACGAATTGTTAAAAACGGCAACAAAAAAAATAAAAAGGTTTTTGGTGAAAAAAATGTTTTCATCGTAGGGGCACAAAATATTGTGCCCCTATAAAAGGAGGTCATATGTCGATCGACCAGGACATCAGATCCATTGTTTCCCGCGTTATCAAGGTCCCCGAGGGCGAGATCGATCCCAACGCCGACCTTTTTAAGGACCTCGGCATAGATTCCCTTTTAGGCGTAGAGATCTTTGCGACGCTCGACAAAAAGTACGGGATCGACCTGCCGGAAAAAAAGATCGCCAAGATCAGGACGTTGAGCGATGTGATCGCCCTTGTCAAAGAAAAGGCCGGCGAATGACCGCGGACGAAGACACCTCTTCCTACTGGAGAAAGGCACTCAGGCTCGACGAGCCGCCCTCCCTTGATATTTCAAAAAAATGCGACAGGCATTTCAAGCTCCTGCGCGCCCCCCTAAGGGCGGCCGCCCGCATTCTTTTTGACAGGATCTGCCCCTTGAAAACCGAAGGAACTGCGAACCTTCCGCAAAAAGCCCCCTTCATCATCGCATCAAATCATTCAAGCTCCCTTGACCTTCCGGCCGTTCTTTTGTCCCTTCCGCCTCACCATCAGAAGAATATTTGCGTCATTTATAAAAGTTTTTTCGATAAGGTCCCTTTCGCCAGGATGTTCATAAAAAGTTTTGTGCCGTCCTTTTCGGTTGATGAAAAAGGCGATTTTCTCGGCGCGATGTCGGTGGCCGCGGCCGCGCTCAAAAGCGGCAGGGTGCTCTATATCGCACCCGAAGGCACCAGAAGCACCGAAGACATACTCCCCTTCAAGGCCGGGGTCGGCGCTCTGGCGGTCGAAACAGGGATAAAGGTTGTCCCTGTTTATATAAAAGGTACAAATCTCGCACTTCCGAGAGGAAAGTTCTTCCCGAAGAGGCAGGCGATAAAGGTCGTTTTCGGCCCTCCTCTTGAAAGCGCGCCCTATTTTAACAAGAAAAAAACCGCTCAGGCATATGATGTGTATAAAGAATTTACCGATGCCCTCAGGGCCGGGGTCGTCGCTCTGAAGGAAAAGAGCTGAAGATTTTTATTTACAGCGCGCGGATTTTGTTATATCATATTTTTAACTTCAAGAGGTAAGGAGGACCAACAAAAAAATGAAAAGAGCTTCTGCCGGATTATTATTCCTTTTCCTGCTTTCTTCCTGCGCGCTTGCCGCCGTCCGCCCTGTGCCGGGGCTCGCGCCCGACAAAGGAGGGGTCATTCCCGAATCCTCTTTTCAAAAACAGGAGGAGCAGAACACCGCCCCCATGGGAGAGCTGTCTCAGCCGATGGTGATGAAGAGATTCAACCTGCCCGCCATCCTGCAGAGAAAGGATTACAGGCTCGGGATAAGGGTAGGTCTGATGTCGCCCACAGACAGCAAGACGGTCACCAAAGATTCCCCTTTCTCTCTCGGCTTTGACTTTGACGCCAAGCTGAACGAGAACTTTGATCTCGGCCCCAGGATAACTTACGTAAATAAGAAATTCGACAACGGGACAACGGTTAACGCTTCTTACGGGCTTTTAATGTTCGGCTTCGGCGGCAGGATATATTTGACCTATTTCGGCGATTACGGAAGCACGCACGGACTTTTCAACGCCTATGTCGCCGGAGACCTTAACTATGCAATAGCGAGCAAGACTTCGGACCTTCTGGCTGCGTCGCCTGCCACGTTCAGCGGTTTTGTACTGAACGCGGGCGGCGGGCTTGAAGCGGCGTTCGGGCCGAACACCGCGGGGTTCATCGACCTCCGCTACCAGAAAGGGACCACAAAGGATGCGAGCGGGATCAGTTTTCCAGACGAAGGTTTTGTGCTGAGCCTTGGGACAAGGCTGTCGTTCAATTAAAAGGAGGGAAGCCATGAATAGACGGATGTTTTGGGGATCGCTGGTCATCCTGATCGGTCTCATTCTTCTTCTTGAGGCGTCCGGGATCGTTACCGGAAATATCTGGAGGTATTTCTGGGCCGTCCTTCTGATACTTGTGGGCCTGGGGATACTTATACCTGAAAAATAGGGATCAGGCCGCCTGGTTCCTTCTGAAGAACAGGAACAGCGCGGACAGGAATATCACCGCTGCCCCCGAGAAAAGCGTGAGCGGAGCTCCTATAAAATGCGCCAGCAGCCCCGCCTGGAAAGCGCCTATCGGCATCAGCCCGAGAAAGAACATCGTGTAGAAGCTCATCAGCCTTCCTCGCAGCTCGTCCGTCACGGTATACTGCAAAAAAGTGTTGATCGATATCGCCTGCGTCACTATATTGAAGCCGAGGATCAGGAGCGCCGCGCATGAAAGAAGATAGTTCCTTGACAAAGAGAACAGCGCTGCCGACAGGGACATCATCATGGTGCTGATGATTATGGTCCAGGTAAAGTTCTTTTTCGTGCCGGCCTGCGCAAGATAAAAGGCCCCGAGCAAAGCTCCAAAGCCCGAAAAGGACATCAGGACCCCCAGCCCCTGTGCCCCCACATTGAGGATGTCTTTTGCGAACACCGGCATCAGGACGGCGTACGGCATTATGAAGAGAGAAGTGAAGGCCATCAGCACAAGAGAGAAAAAGACCTTCCTGTCGGCCATCACATATCTCACCGAGTTCAAAAAGGCCTCTCCGAAACTAGCCTTGTGGGCGAGTTTTGATCTGAATATGCCCTTTATCATCAGCAGGCCCGCGATGACCGCGATAAATGAGGCAGCGTTCAGATAAAAGCAGAGCTCGACCCCGAACGCACCTATCAAGTATCCAGCTACTGCGGGACCGATCACTCTGGCGCTGTTGAAGGAAAGGGAGTTGAGGGCTATGGCGTTGGAAAAATGGTCGCGCTCCACCAGGTTAACAACAAAGGCCTGCCTTACGGGCGAATCTATCGCGTTGGCCAGCCCGATGATCAAGGCAAGAATGCAAAGATTGAGATAATTGATCTGCCCGGTTGAGATCAAAAGCCCGATCAAAAAAGAGACCACGGCAAAGATGACCTGCGTGGCAAGAAGAAGCTTTCTCCTGTCCATGTGGTCGGCCATGTAGCCCCCGACCGGGGACAAAAGCAGTACCGGAATGCCCGCGATAAAATTGACCAGGCCGAGAAGGAATTTGGAATTCGTTATGTCGTACGCAAGCCAGCCCTGCGCGATCGTCATCATCCAGAGCCCGATGAGCGAGACGAACTGGCCTATCCAGAACACGCGGTAATTCCTGAACCTCAGCGCCCGGAAGGCTTTCAGTCCCGTTTGTTTGTCCGCGCCTGCTTCTTCCATACATTTATAGTACAACAGCCGATGCAAAGATGTCTAACGGCTGAAGGTTTTCCTTGAAATTTTCGCGTGATTTTATAGATAAATATTTGAGGTCTTTTAATGATAAACACGAACAGTGCTCAATCAAGGAACAGCCTTTCCCCTGTATGGTGGGCAGGGAAGCTGCCGCGTGGAGTAACATTCCCTGCCAAATATGCGCACAGGAAGTTGGTCTGGCCCGAAGAAGTGCGGGCTTTCCTTGCAGAGACCGCTGAAAGCGCTGGTGCAAGAAGTGCGCTTCCGCGCTTCATGCTCGGTCTGGCGGAGCAAAGAGGTCATAATGTGCACTCGGTATCTATGGCTGCGGCTGATGCCATTCTTGCCGGCTGCATGAGGACGTCGGCCTTTGACGATCCCTCTTCCCTGCGGCGTCTGAGAAAACTGGCGCTCAAAGACAGCGAAGCTCTGGCTGGCAAAGCGCTTTTTGCGCTGTGCCAGCTTCCCGGCTTCGAAGATATGGGATTTATCAGAAATGTGCGGGCTCTGCGCTATACCAGACAGCTTTCGCTTTCCGCTGACCAGGGAGGGTCATTTACCGCTTCTGCCAGCCCTTTGTATTTTGATTTTTTACGGACCCTTTTGATAAAAAGGAGCAACGGTACCCGCCCACTGGTCGGCAAAGCAAGGACCTTTACGGACATCGGAGAGCTTCTGGAAGATAACGCTTCTTTTATCTCTTCTTTTTTAGGGGGTGCGGAAAGAAAAGACATTAATGCCTGGACCTCTCAATGGACGGCGCTTGATTTTCCTCAAGACAGACTTATCTCGCCGGCGACATCAATAAAGATGACCGTCCTGTCGGATGCGGGCGATTCCACTGCTAAAAATACTGCTGTTGAAGAGCTGAAAAGGATCTTATTGAACGCCTATGTCAGCGGCCCTGCCGGCTGCTCCAGGTGGCCCAAAGACGATTTTGTCCTGGCAGCGACCAGGTACGGATATGTGCCGGTCCCGTCCTCGCCCCTTTCTCTAAAGGGCGGCGAGGTGGTCAGCGGCATCGGGCGCAAGGGCCCGTTCGCGCTTGTATCCTCCATGGCCCCTGCCGGGCCTCTGGCCGGCGCGCTCCCTTGTCACAGCATTTATACCCTGCCTCCGGGTTTTTTGAATTTGAGATGGAAAGATATTTCCTTGCTCCTTCTAACTTCGCACATAGACACCGTTATGGGATCGGTCCCTGTTGAGGCATCAGAAAAGAACACTGTTATTCTTATCGACCCGGACTATCACAGGAACATAAAAGACCTGGAAAGCTGCCGCCTGCTTAAGGATGAGGAAGGCGTCGTTTTTGTGGACGTGCCCGAACAAGAGCGCTGGCTTAATCCCGCGAACATGGCTTTCTCACCTGAAGGGAAACTGATCATCCCGTATGCTCCTCTTACCAGAATGGCGCTGATCAAGGCCGGGGTAAAGGGGTCTCATATACTGATGCTCCCGGAACTTCCCGAAAGCTCTCTTCTATCCGTCTTCCTTCTGGCGGGCGGCATCGGCTGCCTTGTCGGACAAAAAATTAACGCGGACCCTAGAAATTAAAAAACCTTGCTCCGGGAACCCCGGTCTGGGGGAGTTCCGTCCTTTTTAACGGCTCCACTTTTGCTTTGGCGGGACCGGGAAGTATCGGGTTGAAAGCAGGCGCCGACGGCCTTGAAACCGCGCTCTTTTTATCGGCGAGATAAATTATGTCCGTGTCCCTGACAGGCCCGTATACTTTTATGCCGACCCCGTCGCCTTTTTTCGCCTTAAGCACCTTCTGGTGTTCGATCTGGATCGATTCCACCGTCTGGACCATGTCCGTCGTGTGCCCTTTAATATGTATAAGGTCGCCTACTTTCAGGGGGTTCTTCAGCGTTGTTGTTACTACATTTATTCTGTCAAAAAAATGCTCCGCCTTCCCTATGACCTTTTCCCTTGGAGCCTTCTTCGTTTTTGCTGAAGCCTTCACGGTCCTTTTTTTCGCGGTCGCCATGTGAGGTCCTCCTTTGCGGGGATTTTAATTGGCAATATTATAGCATAACGGCCTTTGCGTGATACAATTATTTTATGACCACTCTTATCCTCATGCGCCACGGAGAAACCCTCTCCAACATCCGCCAGATCTACCAGGGACAGGGCGACGGAGAGCTCTCCCCCCTCGGGATAGAACAGGCTCGGCATGCTTCCCGCTTTCTCAAAGATACAGGCATCTGCGCCGTCTATTGTTCCGATCTCCAAAGAGCGGTCAATACGGCAAAAATGATAGCAAAGCCGCACGGGCTCAGGGTCAGGCCTCTCAAAGACCTCAGAGAAAGGTTCTATGGAAAATGGGAAGGGAAGAAATTTTCTGAGCTGGAGAAAGAATACGGCAAGCTCTACAAGCTCTGGCTCGTCCACCCGAACAGGGCCGGCATTCCCGGAGCTGAAAAACTGAGAGCCCTGCAAAAAAGAGGCGTCAGAGCAATTGAAAAGATCGTCAGAACTCACAGGAATAAGACTGTCCTTGTGGTAGCCCACGGGGGCATGAACCGCGCGATATTATTCAGCTATCTGGGGCTGGATCTGAACAGCTTCTGGAAGATAAGGCAGGAGAACTGCTGCATCAACATCATCAGGTTCATGGCCCCGTACCCCAAGATAACTTTGCTCAACAGCACAAGCCATCTCGGAAAAGAACGGCTGAAAGAGAATGCGCTGTCCTAATACTTTTTTAAAAGCTCCAATAGTCCCGGATAGTCTTTTTTGAAGAACGAATAGACAAGGGCCCCGTGAAGCTGTGCCCCTCTTTGGACAAAATCCCTTAAGCGGCCTTCCTTTTTTCCCCCGAAAGCCTCAACAAGCTTTATGGCTTTTTGGTTGAATTCATAGATGTACCCTGTCACCTTATGCATGCCGAGCTCTTCAAAAGAGAGCTTGACGGCCTCTGCCAGCAGCTTCAGGCCGTAGATCTTGTTCTTCAGCGCTTCCTCCCCCACTATAATGCTGATACACAGGTTCCTGTTCCTCCTGTCGATCTTTTCAAGAAGGATCATGCCTGCTGCTTCTTCCGCTTCGGCGATAAAAATGATGTTCCGTGAGAGCTCAAGGGAGCTTTCTTCCAGCATCCGGACAGCCTCCCGTTCCCCGTCATAAAGGTTTACAACAAACTCGCCGCCCGACATCCATTTTTTTATCAGGCCCTCATCCGCCATCACCGCCCTGCGCACGTTCATTTTTATTTTTTCAAGCATCTGTTTTCAGCTCTCCATGGGTCAAAGAATAAAGAAAAACGCTGTGATACCTGCCTTTGCAAAACACCTGCTCCCTCAGGTCGGCTTCTTTTATAAAACCCGCGCTCTCAAGGACCGATATCGTTTCTTTTTCAAACTCCGCTGCAGAGCTCCTTATGACCGACAGCCCGTATTTTTTAAAGATGAACCCTGCCGCTTCCAGAAAAGCCTTTGAAAGGCGCGCGGGGTCGGGCTTTGCGCCTTTGACGTTCAATAAGTGGACCGTGATACTTGGCGGGCCTTCCCTAAGATGATGGAAATGGGCAATGGAAGTTACCTTTCCGGAAGCTTTTTCGACAAAAGCAAAGTTAATGTTGCTGCTGTCTTTATTGAACATCAGATCGAGAAGGAGATCTGCGGAAGGCGGCGACTGGCTCGAGAGAAGAAAATGCCCGTCGGCCAGGCAGGGGAATATTATTCTCAGAGCGGACGAATATTTCTCCGTAATGAGCTTGGCTTCATACATTTTTCACATTATATTACAAAAGCGGGGCCGCTACCATCCCGGCCGGTAATAGGGCCTCGGGGTTGCGGGACTTTTTTGTGAGACCAGATATTTTCTCCATTCGGTCAGGGTTATTTCATTGTCGCTTCCTGCAATCTTTTTGAACAATCCGGCGTCAAGCCCGCACGCGTCCCATTCTTCTTTTGTTATGGCCGGCTCTGCGCCCTCTGTCGGTCCGAGCCACTCCGGCACCAGGGGAATATGTATGGCGTGAAAATCCGCCTCAGTGAGCTTTGTCTGGCCGGCGTAATCCGTGGTGTCATTGCCGTTCTTTGTATTATGCCGGGGGACGCTTGCATGAGCTTTAAGCTGTTTATCAAGATACTGGCTCCAGTCATCTCTTGAAATTGCGCCGTCGCCTTTTGAAATGACCTCAAAAAGAGCTTTGTCGAGCTTCATTGCTTCCCATTCCGTCCTGTCGATCGACCCGTCCGAGCTCTTGTCAATATTGAGAAAATCCTCGGAGTTAAGGCTTGTCTGCCCGGCAAATTCCGTTGGGTAGTCCGTTGTGTAGTTGCCGTTCTTGCCGGCACTCCGGTCTATTCTTGCGTGCGCGGCGGTCTGTTTGTCAAGATAACTGTCCCATTCCTCCCTAGACACGAGGCCGTCCCCTCCGGAGATATTGTTCAGCAGTCCGCCGTCAAGATGCCTTGCCTGCCACTCTCCTGTCGAGATCTCATTGTTCCCGTCGGTGTCAAGCTCCGCAAAATCAAAAGGCGAAAGCTGGGTCTGTCCGGTATAATCAGTAACATCCTCGCCTCTGTATGATCTTGTGCGGGTTTCAACGCTTGCCCTTGCCGCTGTCGCATCCGTGCTGATATATTCGCTTTCGGGAATGTCCTCCGATATTTCACCGTTAGCGTATACCGTATACTTCCCTGTCTTATTGACGGCCTGCCCGCCCCAGTTAAGGCCCATTTTTTTGCTCCAAACACCTATCCGCGATCCTATACCGCTTCTATATTGTATTTCGGGCCTGTTCGGCTTAAACTTGCGGACAAACTTTGAAGCGCCCCACAGCTCCCCGCTTTTTTGTTAAAATGGAATTGTTAGATCATTCTTCTGAAAGGAGCCATTAATGTTCGAGAACATCGCGAAAAAGTATTGCAAAAAGAACTCCAAGGCCTCCGGCATGACCATCGAAAGAGTTATCGGAAGGGAAGTCCTTGATTCAAGGGGTAATCCGACGGTCGAGGTCGATGTAATAACAAAGAACGGAACGCTCGGAAGGGCGATCGTCCCGTCAGGAGCTTCCACAGGGATACATGAAGCCCTTGAGATGAGGGACGGAGATAAATCGAGATATCTTGGCAAAGGCGTACAAAAAGCCGTTGCCAATGTTTCTATTATAGAGAAAGAACTGAAGGGAAAACCCGTAACAAGCCAGGTCGAAATAGACGAGCTGATGCTGAAACTGGACGGCACAGAAAATAAAAGCAGGCTTGGGGCCAATGCGATCCTTGGCGTTTCTCTGGCAGCGGCTCATGCAGGTGCGAACGGACTGGGGATCCCTCTTTATAAGTATATCGGCGGCAAAAAGGGCGTGACCCTTCCCGTTCCAATGATGAACGTCCTCAACGGCGGCGCTCACGCCGGATGGAACACAGAGTTCCAGGAATACATGATCACTCCCACAGGCGCAAAAAGCTTTAAAGAAGGGCTGCGCATGTGCGCGGAAGTCTATCATAACCTCAAAAGTCTGGTAAAAGCAAAAGGCCAGCCCACCACTGTAGGGGACGAAGGCGGTTTTGCTCCTGCTCTCGGCACTAACGAAGGAGCCCTTATTCTGATAGTTGAGGCCATCGAAAAAGCAGGCTACAAGCCCGGATCGCAAATTAACATCTGCCTTGATCCCGCATCTTCAGAGTTTTTTAAGGACGGGAAATACGAACTGAAGAGCGAAGGAAAATCGCTTACTCCGGATGAGATGGTTGACCTTTACGCTGATCTTGTCTCCAAATACCCTATCATCTCTATTGAGGACGGCGTTGCCCAGGAAGACTGGGAAGGATGGAAGCTTATGACAAAGAAGCTCGGCAAGAAGATCCAGCTTGTCGGGGACGACCTTTTTGTCACCAATATAAAGCTCCTTGCCAAAGGCATCGAAGAAGGGGTTGCCAATTCCATATTGATAAAGCTCAATCAGATCGGTTCTCTTACAGAGACCCTCGCCGCGATAGAAATGGCAAAGAAAGCTAAATACACCGCGGTAGTGTCCCACCGGAGCGGAGAGACAGAGGATACAACGATCGCTGATCTGGTAGTGGCAACCAACTCCGGCATGATAAAGACCGGAGCACCTGCCCGGTCCGACCGTGTCGCAAAATATAACCAGCTGCTGAGGATAGAGGAAGAGCTCGGCGGCGAAGCAATTTATCCCGGCCGTTCGGCTTATAAAAATCAGTAGAAGGAGGAAGATATGTCTGAAGCAAGTATAGTCCTGCCCGTTCTCCGGCCCCTTGAGACCAATCTGCTCTGGTTCGTTCTCGGATCTGCGGTGATCGCTCTTTTGTACGGGATCTATATGGCCTGGAAAGTCCTTAATGCCCCGCAGGGCTCAAAGGAAATGGTTGATGTGGCCGTAGCGATCCAGGAAGGATCTTCGGCATATCTGGCGCGCCAGTTCAAGGTAATGGGTGTTTTTATAGCCCTTATAACTGTCGGCCTTTATTTTATGTATGTGCCGGTATATCCCAATAACCCGGCGCTTCCTTTTGGGATTGCAATAGCCTTTCTCCTTGGCGCCTGCGCATCTGCCGGTGCCGGATTTGTCGGCATGAGCCTTGCGGTAAGAGCCAACGTCAGGGTCGCGAATGCGGCACTAACCAGTTTTAAAAAAGCTCTTGAAGTTGCTTTTGAAGCAGGGACTGTTTCAGGAATGTTCACTGTCGGCCTCGGCCTTCTGGGCGCAACAATTATCTTCATGATGTTCAAGCAGGATGCCATGAAGGTATTGGTCGGATTTGGTTTCGGCGGATGTTTAGTGGCGCTTTTCATGAGGATAGGCGGCGGTATCTATACAAAAGCTGCGGACGTCGGGGCTGACCTGGTAGGAAAGGTCGAGAAGAACATCCCCGAAGATGATCCCAGAAATGCCGCAGTTATCGCAGACAATGTCGGCGACAACGTCGGTGACTGCGCAGGTATGGCCGCGGATGTTTTTGAAAGTTATGAGGTAACTCTTGTCGCGGCCTTGATCCTTGGCGCGGCAACTTTAGCGGATAAAGGCTTCCAGACGCTGTTCGGCGGCATGGCCGCTCTTATGGCCCTAAAGCTTGTCATGTATCCTTTGCTGGTGCGTGCGGTCGGCGTTTTCGCTTCGATCATCGGCACCTGGTCCGTCAGGGGGAAAGATACCGAAGAGATAGGAGATCCGATGAAACCTATCAATTTTGGTTTTTGGGTCGCTTCCATCACTTCTATCATTGGTTTTGTGGCTATCTGCTATTTTTATTTGAACTATCCTATTCCGGGCGCGGAATGGTGGAGATTTGCCCTGGCAACTTTTGTGGGGATAGTCCTTGCGGTAGTGATAGAAAACCTGACCAATTACTTTACTCACACAGAAAACAATCCTATCAAGGAAACTGTTGAATCTGCCAAGACCGGCCCGGCAACACTTATACTTGCGGGTTTTGCGCTGGCTCAGGAGTCCTCGGTATGGTCCATCGTCGCTATCGCAGCAACGATCTTTTCATCTATGGCAATATTCGGCGGGAACCTGGCTCTGTCGGCATACGGCGTTGCGCTGGCTGGTCTTGGACTTTTGACAACAACGGGATTCATTCTTGCTATGGATACTTACGGACCGATTTCTGATAACGCCAACGGAATATTTGAAATGTCAGGAACTTACAGGGGTGAAGGCAGCAAAGCCGAAAAAATAGTTACCAAGCTGGATGCCGTAGGGAATACGACAAAAGCTCTTACAAAAGGGTTTGCGATCGCTACAGCGGTCATCGCGGCGATCGCCTTGTTCCGGTCATTTGTTGAAGAAGGCGGGCTGCTTAAAACGGGGATCCAGTTGAACATGTCTGACGTGTTTATCGGCCTGCTGCTCGGCGGCGCCGTAACCTTCCTTTTCTCTTCATTCCTGATCAAAGCCGTGGGAAGGGCCGCGCAGATGGTCGTAGAAGAAGTAAGAAGGCAGTTCAGAGAGATCCCGGGGATCATGGAAAGAAAGAACAAGCCGGAATATTTTAAATGCGTTGACATAGTAACCGCCGCCGCGCAAAAAGAATTGATCGGCCCTGCACTTCTGGCAATCTGCACCCCGATAGCCGTAGGCTTTGCTTTGGGGACGGCAGCGCTCGGAGGTTTTCTTGCCGGTGCGATCCTTGTCGGACAGCTTCTGGCTGTGCTTCTTGCTAACTCGGGAGGCATCTGGGATAACGCGAAAAAATCAATTGAAATGGGAATGCTCGGAGGTAAAGGCTCTGAAGCCCACAAAGCTGCCGTCATCGGCGACACCGTCGGCGATCCTTTTAAAGACACAGCAGGTCCCGCGCTTAATCCTCTTATCAAGGTAATGAACCTTGTGGCGCTGCTGATAGTTCCCTTGATATTTGTCGGGGTCGGACTAAAGATCAGATTTGCTATCGTAATTGTTTCGGTACTTCTGATAATCCTTGCGGTTTACCTGAACAAGAAGGGGAATGCGGTAAAGAGCTAGTCCCGAGCGAAGTCGAGGGACTGAAGTTCAAGATCATTTATAAAGGAGCCTGAACCTTAACGGTTCGGCTCCTTTTTTTATTCGATCATTCGCAAAGAAAATGTTACATCTTTTGCCCGTTTTTCGCCTTTATTATAAATCGTGCAATCTTATCAAGGCCCCCTGTATCTGAATCATCAATTTTGAACGGAGACACTTTTACGACTTTAATAATCCTTCCGGTTGCATCTTCAAATCTGAATTTATCTGTTTTTGAATCAAAATCCTGCATGTATGATATCTTGAGTCCGGTTTCCTTTTCAATAGTTTTAATTATTCTATTAATTCTGCCCATATTCTTTAGCCCCCAAAGTCCGCAGAAAGACTTAACAATATTTGCGAATACGAAAAGCCTGTGCTGTAGTAACCTGAGTTCAATGTCCCATTTAAAATCAAATATTTTGCGCCAACGGTAACACCAGCGATTCTCATGCCTACTGCGGCTTGATATCCTAATCCTCCAGTTGCCCCCATCCCTGATAGATTCGGTAAAAAGTAGTTTAACCCGATGCTTCCGTCAAGCAAGTCCGATTGTCCGCCAAAATCTAGCCCCAAAAACGATCCAATATTACTATTCCCGCCTGATACTGGCAGGATATAATGAAAGCTTGATTTAATATATGCATTATTTTCATAAAGTGTCTTTAAATGCAGGCCGATTTCCTTCACGGGCTCTGGCGACTGACTCGTATAACCAGCTACATTTACTGACCAGTTTCCATAAGATGCATTAATTCCAAAAAGGTTTTTGAATTTCGGCGGTTGAAATGTGGGAGTTGCCGATGTCTCATTTTGTGTTCCCGAGTTTTGTTGTGATGGCTCCGTTATCTTTTCTGGTTCCTCTCCTATTTTTGCAACAACGGTTGTTTGCTCGCCATCCCTCACTGATACCATTTCTTCGAATATCACATTTTTGTCTTTATCCTTTACCTGTACAAGATGATTCCCAACTATTATCTTTTCCCTTGATACTGTACCAGTTCCCTCATAGTTTCCATCTACATATATTTTTGCCGTTTCCTGATTTGCAATAATTTTTAGAACGCCATATTGTTGATCTGCATATCCAGCTGCCGACACCGTAATGAGCGCAAACAGTAAAACCAGCATTCCAAATATTTGCTTTTTCATCAACTTCTCTCCTTTTCTGTATGGTTGTCCGCTGACAATACCTTACGAGAATTGTACTGCTAGGATTTTTGCATGTCAACTGACAACGATAACCTTATATATACTAACGCGGATTTAGGTCGTCATATAACCATGCTAAGGAAAAGCAAAGGTTGGAGCATGTACAAGCTTTCTTTAAATAGCGGGATAAGTAATAGCGTACTCATGAGAGTTGAAAAAGGCGAGAGAGAACCAAAAACAAATACCCTTCTAAGAATAATAGACGGACTGGGGTTATCTCCAGCAGAATTCTTCAAGGCTTTTAACAAGCATTAAATCCTAAAATATTTTCTTCCAAATGTGCGCGAAGCATGGCACACACTAGCGATCAAACGCCGTCGTAAGCCGAGCGAGCACTTGCCCCGAGCTTGTCGAGGGGGTGCGAGCGAGGGAATTACGGCGTTTGCAGTGGCACAGGGGGCAGAGCCCCCGTGCGTTTCTTTTGCTACTTTTCTTGTCGCGCACAAGAAAAGTAGAAGAATAATCTATTTATCCCTCAAAAACCCTATTATCGTTTAAGGTCACAAAATGTGACCTTAAACCTAATCTAACGCATAGCATGGCGCCCAAATTGCTCATATCTATCAATAAATGCAAAAAGGGAGGGTTTTATGGTAAAAAGGAGCGGATTTTCATCAAACTCATGCGTTTTGAAGTCAAAGGGTGTTGAAAAATCCAACACCTGCCTTGTCCCAACCGAGATTATTGAAAACAGGATCCTTTATGTTAGGGAAGAGAGGGTAATGCTTGATGCTGATCTTGCCGATTTATATGAGGTTTCGACAAAAGTATTGAACCAGGCCGTAAAAAGGAATAAAGACCGGTTTCCTTCCGATTTTATGTTCACTTTGAATCAAAGCGAAAAAAATGAGGTGGTCACAAACTGTGACCACCTCCGAAAGCTTAAATTCTCATATTCCGAGCCGAAGGCTTTTACCGAACAAGGCATCGCAATGCTCTCAAGTGTTCTAAACAGCAAAAGGGCTGTTCTGGTAAATATTCAGATAATGCGTGCCTTCATAAAAATGAGAAAAATGTTGTATGGGTATAAACAGCTTCACTCCAAGATTGAAGAGATGGAGAAAAAGTACGATCATCGTTTTAGGGTGGTCTTTGATGCGATCAGACAAATGCTTAAGGAAGAAGAAAAACCGATGAAGATTGGCTTCCTGAGGTGATCCATCCAACATCTTTTCAAGCCTAACATGTTATAATATTATCATCGCCATGCACGACACCCATCTCTTCAAGAACCTGATCAAATACCTTGAAAAAGAGGAGTCGTCCTGCGGCAGAATAAAAAAGATATTTATAAATATATCGGAGTTCGGCTCGCTGACAAGAGAGCATTTCCTTGAGCACTTCAAAGAGTTTGCAAAAGGGACCAGATGGGAAAATCTCGGCATCTCCCTGAAAAAGATCCCCCTTGGCCCGGAGTTCGAGCTTACGAAGATAGAATATTTTTGAATTTGTAATTTAAAATTTGGAATTTGTTTAGGATTTAGGGTTTCGGATTTAGGATTTATTCAATGAAATACGCCATTATTAACAAAAAAGATCTAAACAAGTGGGTCGAGCACCTTATGAAAAAGGCGCGGCTCTATGGCCCCAAGAAAAAAGAGAACCTTTTTGTCTTCAGGCCGGTAAAGGACCCTGAAGAGATCTCGCTGACATATATCCCGACGATACTTCCTCCCAAAAAATACTATTTTCCTCAAAAGGAAAAGCTGATCAAATTCAACGCCGAAACCTTTACCGAAGAAAAGGGCACCAGGGACCCCGAAGAGTTCATCCTTTTTGGCGTCCACACCTGCGACATAGCCGGCATCCAGTGCATGGACGTCGTTTTCAGGGAGAACCCGGCCGATCCCTATTATCTCAGCAGGAAAAGCAAGATGACGATCATAGGCATTGAGTGCATGAAGTATTGCGACACTATAGCCAGCTGCACCTCGATGGGCAACCATGTGCCGCGCGGCGGATATGACCTTATGATGGTGGATATCGGGGATAGTTTCATCCTCCATGTGAACTCCGAAAAGGGAGAGAACCTGGTAAAGAATTTGAGATATATCCGCGAGGCCGAAGAAGAGGATATGGCCGCCCTTTCCCGCGCCAGGGAAGAAAAAGAAAAGGTCTTTAAAAATGAGCTCAAGGCCCCTCTTTCAAAGATCTATGAGGCTTTTGACGGCTCTTTCAAATCCCCTGTCTGGGAAGATGTCGGCAGGCGCTGCGTCGGCTGCGGCAACTGCACCGCGTCATGCCCCACATGCTATTGCTATGACGTCGTGGATGATATGGAGCTGGACCTGACAAACGGGACCAGGTACAGGATCTGGAACTCCTGCCAGATGGATGATTTTGCAAAAGTGGCCGGCGGGGAAGATTTTAGAAAAGGCAGGGATTCAAGACAAAGGCACAGATATTACAGAAAGTTCAAATACCCCGTGGATAAATTCAACAGATATTTCTGCACCGGCTGCGGCAGGTGCACCAGGGCCTGCGTCGCCGACATAAAACTTCCCGAGACGGTAAACTCAATAATAGACGATCACAGGAGCAAAAATGCCGTCTAAAGAAAAATTACGGGAAAAGATGCTTTCTTTTCCTCACAAAACTACAAAAGCGAAGATTCTCGACGCCTATATGGTGGGGACCAACGAAAAGTTCTTCCGCCTCAGGCTGGAAGACGGCAAAGAGCTGGGCCATGAGCCCGGACAGTTCGTGATGCTGTCTATATTCGGATTTGGCGAGGCGCCCATTTCGATCGCTTCATCCCCCACAGACAATGGATATTTTGACCTCACGGTCAGAAAGGTCGGGGTCTTTACCAACGAGCTCCATAAATACGGGAAAGGCGACACGATAGGGGTCCGCGGCCCTTACGGGAAAGGGTTCCCGGTAGACAACATGTTCGGCTATGATGTCCTCATTGTTGGCGGCGGGCTGGGGCTGGTCCCGCTCCGCTCCCTAATAAGATACATCATGGTGAACCGCAATGACTTCGGCAACGTGCAGATACTGCTGGGCTGCAAGACGCCAAAAGAACTGCTCTTCGGCGAAGAAGCAAAGGATTGGATGAAAAGGGCCGAAATAAAGATGAACTGCACTGTCGACAAGGCGGACGATGAATGGAAGGGGAACGTAGGCGTGATCACGACCCTGATCCCCGGAGTGGACATCATTCCGGAGCGGACCTACGCGGTCGTGGTAGGACCTCCTATCATGATGAAGTTCACCATAGTCTCGCTTCTTGAAAAAAAGATACCGGAACACCAGATAGTCCTGTCGCTCGAGCGCAGGATGAAGTGCGGGCTCGGCAAGTGCGGGCATTGCCAGATAGAGGGTGTTTATGTGTGCCAGACCGGCCCGGTTTTTACTTACAACCAGCTCAAGGGCTTTAAAGGGGAATGCTATGAAAAAGGTTTTTAAACCCGAGCGAAGTCGAGGGTCTAATAAGCCAAAGCTTGCCTTTTTTGACTTCAGCGACTGCGAGGGCTGCCAGCTCCAGTTCGCCAATCTCGGCGGAACGCTCCTTGACCTGCTTGAGCTGGTCGATATAGTGAACTTCAGGGAAATAATGTCGGAGAACGGGCAGGATTATGACATCGCTTTTATCGAAGGGAGCATAACGACCGACAACGACGTGAAACGCATCAAAACCATCAGGGAAAAAGCCAAGGCGATAGTCTCGCTCGGCGCCTGCGCGACCATCGGCGGAGTGAACGGCATGAAGAACCGCTCGTCCCTTGAGGACGCCAAAAAGCTCGTCTATGGCGATCAGGCAGGGAGCATAAACACGATCAGGGCAATGCCTGTGCATGAGGTCGTGAAAGTGGACTATTTTATCCACGGCTGCCCGGTATATCTGCCCGAAGTGGTCAGTGTGGTGAAATGCCTTTTGCTCGGAAAGCCCTATGTTGTTCCGGCATATCCCGTCTGCAGCGAATGCAAGACCAACGAGAATGTGTGCAGGTATGAAAAGGACGAGGACTGCTTTGGCCCGGTAACAAGGGCCGGGTGCAACTCCTGGTGCGTAAACAACGGCAACAAGTGCTACGGCTGCCGGGGCCTTGTCGACGATCCGGCCTCCAACGGACAGAAAGAGATACTGAAAAAGTATGGGCTGGATATGAACGAGATACTAAACAGATTTACGCTATATAATGACAGCCTGGGCGCGAAATACGATAAGGAGATATTGTAAGGGCGTATTGCAATACGCCCCAACTATATGAATAAATCTAAAAACGTAAATATCGACGTCCACTATCTCACAAGGGTCGAGGGCCACGGCAATATCGTCGTCGATGTAAAGAACGGGACCCTTGAAAAATGCGAGTTCCAGGTCATAGAGTCCCCAAGGTTCTTCGAATCCATGCTGGTCGGCCGCTCGATCTGGGAAGCACAGCACATAACAAGCCGCATCTGCGGGATCTGCGCCTGCGGCCACAGCCTGGCCAGCGTTAAGGCCGGCGAAGCGACCCTTGGGATAACTCCGGCAGAAGACACCGTCCTTTTGAGAAAGCTCCTGCTCAACACCGAGATTATGGACAGCCACATACTGCATATCTACATCCTGGTCGCTCCCGACCTTTTGGGCGTAAAAAGCATCTTCCCCCTTGTAAAGACGCATAAAGGCATGATAGAAATGGCCCTCAAAATGAAAAGGATGAGCGATTTCGGCGGCGAAGCGCTGGCCGGACGCCACATCCACCCGATAAGCTTTGTCATCGGCGGCCTGACCCAGCTGCCCTCAAAAGAGAACCTTCAAAAGCTTCTTGATATGATGCTTGAGTGCCGCGCCTACGGCGAAAAGACCGTCAAGACATTCAAAAAGCTGAAGCTCCCCGAATTCGATCATCCGACACAGTACCTGTCGCTCGGCAATGACACTGCGGAATATCCTCTTTACGAAGGAGACCTCTTTGTTTCGGGCTCGCAAAGGACCAAGGTCAGCGATTACCGGTCGCTCCTTAAAGAAAAACCGGTCGGCTATTCCCGCGCAAAGCTCGCCTTTATCAACGGAAAGCCGTACTCTGTCGGGGCACTGGCGAGGCTGAACAACAACTTCTCCAAGCTGGGCAAAAAGGCAAAGCAGGCCGCGGCCGAGCTGGGCTACAGGGTCCCCTGCCATAACCCGTATATGAACACGGTCGCGCAGCTCATCGAATGGATCCACTGTCTGGAAGACTCCATATCCATCCTTGAAAGGGTCCTCAAGAACGGGCTGGACAAGGACAAAGTCGTGGTCCCTTCCTGGCCCAAAAAGGGCGACAACCGCAAATACAAGCCGAACACGGGCGCGGGCTGTGTCGAGGTGCCCAGAGGCTCCCTGTTCCACGAATACACGATCGATGAAAAAGGCATCATAACCGCAGCCGACTGCGTGATCCCAACCAACCAGAACATGGCCAACCTCGAGGACAATATGCGCAAGATCGTCCCTGAACTGCTACCCGAAAAGGACCAGGCGCAGATAACTCTTGCGCTTGAGATGCTTGCGAGGTCCTATGATCCTTGCATTTCCTGTTCAACTCACATGCTTGATGTCACCTTCAAATAAAAAGAGCGCCATTTTCTGCGTCGGGAACCCTCTCAGGCGGGATGACGGGATAGGCATGGAAATATTCAATTTCCTGAAAAATATCCCTTCGGTCGTAAAAAAGGCCGATCTCTTTGATTTTGGCTCGTTTTCGGTTGATATCATCTTTAAACTTGCGCACTATAATAAAGCCCTTATTGTAGACGGCATCAACGCAGGCCTGAAGCCCGGAGAACTCAGGATATTCGGCCTGAAAGACCTCAATGCGGTCGAATATGAGCCTTCCGCCTCCACGCACGGCCTGGACCTTAAGTTCCTTTTCAAGCTTATGGCGGACCAGGGTTCCCGCGTCAAGGTCAGGGTAGCCGGGATACAGATTGTTGACGCTTCCTTTGGCGGGGGATTATCAAAGGAATTGAGCAGCGGCATTAACGCATATATTGATGAAATTTCGTCATTTACCGCCAAAAATCTCTGAGCCGGTTTGCCAAAATATCCAAAATGTTATACAATAATATATAGCAATTTCTCATAGGAGGTTCGACAATGGCACACAAGATCAATGACACTTGCATCGCTTGCGGGACCTGCGAGCCGGAATGCCCGGAAAAAGCGATAAGCCCCGGAGATCCGATATACATAATCGACCCCGCAAAATGCACGGACTGCGGCAAATGCGTGGAGGTCTGTCCGGTAAACTCGATAGACAAAGTCTAAAAGAGCCTTTTTGAGCCCTTTTCCCTGTTAAGGGGGTGCGGCCATGAAGCTGACCAAAAATGCCGAAATCGTCCTTGAAAAACGCTATCTGCGCAAGGACAAGAACGGAAAAACGGTCGAAACTCCCGTCCAGATGTTCAAAAGGGTGGCAAAAGCCGTAGCTGCCGCCGACAAAAAATACGACCCCAATGCAAAACTTTCCGGCACAGAGAATGAATTCTATCTTGCCATGTCAGAGGGCGAATTCCTGCCGAACTCCCCAACGCTGATGAACGCCGGAACTGAGCTGGGCCAGCTTTCCGCCTGTTTTGTACTGCCCGTCGAAGATTCGCTTAGGGATATTTTTGAGTCCCTTAAGAACATGGCCCTTCTGCAGCAGAGCGGCGGCGGAACGGGCTTCAATTTTGGTCGGCTCCGGCAAAAGAGCGCCTCCGTAAAGACCACGCACGGGACGTCCTCGGGGCCTGTATCGTTCATAAAGATATTCAACGATGCCACCGAGGTCATCCGTCTTGGCGGAAGGCGCCGCGGCGCCAATATGGGCATCCTGCCCTTTGACCATCCCGATATCCTTGAATTTATCCGCGCAAAAAGAAAAGGCGGCGAACTTTCAAATTTCAACCTTTCCGTTTCTGTAACCGATAAGTTCATGGAAGCGGCCAGAAAAGGCGCAAAATACAACCTCATTGACCCGCGGACAAAAAAGCCCTGCGGCCGGCTTAACGCGGGGGAAGTTTTTAATGAGCTCTCCGACACGGCCTGGCAGTGCGGGGACCCTGGGATCATCTTTATCGACGCGGTGAACAGGGCAAACCCGCTCAAAAAAGCGGGCGCGCTCGAAGCGACTAACCCCTGCGGAGAGCAGCCCCTTCTCCCCTATGAATCCTGCTGCCTCGGCTCGATAAACCTGTCAAAGCTGGTAAAAAAAGGAGCCCTCAATTTTAAACGGCTTAAAGAGCTTGTGCGGCTGGGCGTGCATTTTCTGGACAATGTCATCGATATCAACAAATATGTTCTTCCGGAAACGGAGCATCTTACCCTTGCCAACAGGAAGATCGGCCTGGGAGTGATGGGCTTTGCCGACATGCTGATCAAAATGGGCGTTCCCTACAACAGCCCCAGGGCCGCCGCCCTTGCCGAAAAGACGATGAAGTTCATCCAGGAGGAGGCGCACAAAGCCTCGCAGGAACTGGCTGTGATAAGAGGTTCCTTCCCTGCTTTCAAGGACAGCGCCTACAGAACAAAAGTGAAAGCGATGAGGAACGCTACCGTTACAACCATCGCCCCGACCGGCTCCGTCAGCATCATCGCCGGCTGCTCCTCGGGGATAGAGCCGGTATTTGCCATCGCTTATGTAAGGATACTTGCCGACGGCAGCGAGCTTATAGAATGCAACGGCCATTTTGAAGAGACCATAAAAAGACTGAAGCTTTATACCCCTGAGCTTTGCAAAATGGTCCTTTCGGAAGGCGGCATTTCCGCAATCGACAGGATACCGGAAGAGATGAAAAAATTATTCGTTACCTCGACCGAGATATCATACGACTGGCATGTGGCCATCACCGCAGCCTTTCAGCGAAATACCGACAATGCTGTTTCAAAGACAGTGAACCTCCCGCTTTCAGCGTCAAAAGAGGACGTCAAGAACGTCTTTCTCTCCGCCTACAAGAGCAAGTGCAAGGGGATCACCGTCTTCAGGCAGGGCTGCAAAAAAGAGCAGGTCCTCTCCGTACAACCCGAGGACACAGGCCGCATTTCGGTTGAGAGCGAGTTCGCCGGAGGCGGGCCGGTAAGTTACTGCGTTCACTAAAATCCCCTTGACATCCCATACATATAGCGTGTTATACTCATAGTCCCCACTAAATAAGGTGGTATCCCAAAAAGAGGTACATAGGCCATGAAGTGTCCCGCGTGCGGAAAAGACGACGATAAAGTGCTCGAATCCCGCTCTATAGACGACGGATCTGCGGTAAGAAGAAGAAGGGAATGTGTGGAGTGCAAGGCGCGCTTTACCTCCTATGAAAGAGTGGAAGAAAAGCCTCTTGTCGTAATAAAAAAAGACAACACACGCCAGCCGTACAGCAGGGAAAAGCTGACGGGCGGAATAAGAAAGGCCTGTGAAAAAAGGCCTGTCTCTTCCGACGATATAGAGCTGATAGCGGATGACGTGGAAAAGTTCCTGTATTCGGAATACGGGCGCGAAGTGCCGACTTCGCAGGTCGGCGAGATAGTGATGGACAAGCTCCAGAAAATAGACCAGGTCGCGTACGTTCGTTTTGCTTCGGTTTACAGGCAGTTTGAAAAGATCGCCGATTTTGTGAAAGAAGTGAAAAGCTTAAATTAAGAAGGGAGATGTTTATGCCTAGCGAAGAGTTGACCCTGACCGAGAACGCCAGAAAGGTGCTTGATAAAAGGTATCTTAAGAGGGACGAGAAAGGGAATGTCATAGAAAAGCCGGACGATCTTTTCAAAAGGGTGTCAAAGAACATTGCCTCCGCAGAGGTAAAGTTCTCTTCCACCATAGAAGCCAAAGAGGTGGAGGAAGAGTTCTATAAAATGATATCGTCCCTTGATTTTTTGCCGAACTCCCCCACCCTTATGAACGCGGGCAGGGAGCTGCAGCAGCTGTCGGCGTGCTTTGTGCTCCCTGTTGACGATTCGCTTGAGAACATTTTTGAGACCGTAAAAGAGACCGCCATGATCCACAAGAGCGGGGGCGGCACGGGCTTTTCTTTTTCGCACTTAAGGCCCAAAGACGATATCGTCCTGACCACAAAAGGGGTCTCTTCGGGCCCGGTCTCTTTCATGACGGTGTTCGACGCGGCTACTGAAGCGGTAAAGCAGGGCGGGACGCGGCGCGGGGCCAACATGGGCATCCTGCGGATAGACCATCCCGACATCCTTGACTTTATCACCTGCAAAAGGGACAACAGCAAGATAAACAATTTCAACATCTCCGTGGCGGTGACGGACGAGTTCATGGAAGCCGTCGAAGAAGGCCGGATGTACGACCTGGTCAACCCCAGGACAAAGGAAAAATCAAGACAGCTGAACGCAAAAGAAGTTTTTGATCTCATTGTTGAAATGGCGTGGAAGAACGGCGATCCCGGAATAATCTTCATCGACAGGATAAACGCCTTTAATCCCACGCCGCTGATAGGAGAGATAGAGGCGACCAACCCCTGCGGAGAACAGCCTCTTCTCCCGTATGAATCCTGCAACCTGGGCTCTATCAATCTGGCAAAGATGGTCAGGTCTTCCGGCAGCCAGCATGAAATAAACTGGGAAAAGCTGAAAAAGACCGTGCACATGTCCGTCAGGTTCCTTGACGACGTTATAGAGATGAACAAATATCCTCTAAAGAAGATAGAAGAGACCACCAAATCGAACAGGAAAATAGGGCTCGGCATAATGGGCTTTGCCGACATGCTCATAATGCTCGGCATCCCGTACAACACAAAAAAGGCGATCTCCACTGCGGAAAAAGTGATGAGGTTCGTGCAGGAAGAAAGCAAAAAAGCCTCCGAAAAGCTGGCCTTTGAAAGGGGCGAGTTCGCTAATTTCAAGGGCAGTATCTACGACATACAGAACGGGCCAAAGATCAGGAACGCGACAACGACAACGCTGGCGCCCACGGGGACGATCAGCATAATCGCCTCCTGTTCGTCCGGGATAGAGCCGATATTCGCCCTTTCCTATATCAGAAGGGTGATGGACAACACCGAGATGGTAGAGGTGCACCCTCTGTTCAAAAAGACGGCAAAAGAAAAAGGCTTCTACAGCGAAGAGCTGATGAAAAAAATAGCGGAGCACGGCGGAGTGCAGGGGATGGAGGATGTCCCGGAAGACGTGAGGCGGATATTTGTCACGTCGCACGACATCAATCCCGACTGGCACATCAGGATGCAGTCCGCCTTCCAGAAATACACCGACAACGCTGTCTCAAAAACGATCAACCTTCCCAACACCGCCACAAAGGACGACGTAAAGAACGCTTATTTCTTCTCCTACAAAGAAGGCTGCAAGGGCATAACGATCTACCGCGACAAGAGCCGCGAGACCCAGGTCTTGAACATCGAGAGCAAAAAAGAAGAGAACAAAAAGCCGCAGGGAATCGTACCGCGCGAGCGGCCGAGCCAGACGCTGGGAAAGACCATCCGCATCGGAACGGGCTGCGGCAACCTTTATGTAACAGTGAACGAGGACCGCTCAGGGCTCTGCGAAGTGTTCGCAAAGATGGGAAAGTCCGGGGGCTGCGCGGCCTCGCAGTCCGAGGCGATCAGCCGCCTTATTTCCCTGTGCCTTAGGTGCGGCATAGACAGAGAAGCGATCCTTAAACAGGTGAAAGGGATAAGATGCCCGTCGCCTCTCTGGGTGAACGGGGGGATGATACTCTCCTGCCCGGATGCGATAGCCAAGACGATAGAGCAATACATGGGCAACGGCAACGGCCATGCCCACCTCGACGACATGCCCGAGATAGACCCTGTTGTGGCAGCGGCCGCAACGGCCGTAAAAGAGCCGGCCCCCGTGATGGTATCTTTCATGGAAGAGCGCGACATCAAGACCGACATGTGCCCCGAGTGTCCCGAGTGCGGCAGTATGGTCGACTTTACCGAAGGATGCATCGTGTGCAAGTCGTGCGGCTACTCTAAATGCTGGTAGCCTTCATCGGCGACGGCGAAGGAAAGACCTCCGCCGCCATAGGGCACGCGATAAGGGCGGCGGGGCATGACAAAAAGGTCGCTGTCCTTCAGTTCCTCAAGGGCAGGACGAACACCGGAGAGTACAAATATCTATCAAAGCATCCGTCGATCGAGCTTTACCTCGCCGGGGAAGCCTCATTTGTGCTCGACAAGACGCCCAAAGAGCCGCACGCAAAAAAAGCCAGGGACGGTATTGCTCTTGCAAAAAAACTGATCGCCTCCGGGAAATATTTTTTGATCGTTTTCGATGAAATACTGGACGCTCAGGCGGCCGGATTGATATCAATAAAAGACATTGAGGATATTATTAACATGGTAGTGGCGCAAAATAACGTCATAATGCATATTATCCTCACCGGCCGCGTCCTGCCCCCGGAGCTGTCCTCCAGGATCGACCTCATCACACAGATGAAAAAGATCAAGCACTACTTCGATATGGGGGATAAGGGGATAGAGGGGTTGGATTGGTAATATCTTCAACTGGCTTCTTTTGTTTCTTATATCCCGAGCTTGCGCAAAACGATGCTCGCCAGTTGTTATTTGCATTGTCAGTGCAGGATTTTGCGGTTATATTTTCCAGAGCGGAAGTCCGGTTATTTCATCCTTTGCCCGCACCAGGACCTGCCCGATAAGTTCCTGGACAAAGAACTCCGCAGCGAATATCTCTGTCCCCGGCATTAGATGACCTCCGAAAGCTTTGCCTTCCATATCGGCAAGAGTAATATGGGCATGGACAAATATTTCGCCGTCCTTTATTGAAATATTGCCCGTGCACGAAGCTATCTCGAGCTTTTTGTTCAACTCAACGCAGCCTGTGTATTGTTTCTTTTCCTGGTCGTAGTAACCCAGTTTTGCATTCCTGACGGCGCCGATGAGGTTGAAAACACCTAGCCTGATGTTCTCTTTTTTACAGAAGGCGTTCAATTCTTCAAGCAGGTCCTTACCGCTTTCAAAGCGGCCGATAAAGGCCCTGCCGTATTCAGGTTCAATATACATGTTTCATCTATTATAAGTGAAATCACACCTTATTTCTATCGATAATTTATCATGAAAGTCTTCAGACCTTCAAGGCTTAACCGGCCGGGCCCTGTGATCCCTATCAGGAAACTCCCTGCAGGCGGGATAGCCGGTCTTGAGACCTATGCTGTCACACAGAGTATAGCCACAAGAGAATTCAGGGCCCTTGAAACTCCGTCCTTTTTGACGCCGAGGACTTTTCCCGATTTTTTGATGCTGTGCGCCGCAACAGGAGAACTTTCGAGCTCGTTCGTATTCCATCTCGGATTTAATATTCTGGCTGTCGGAGCCTCAAGGATCAACCATGAGGCTATCGCTGCCGGGACCTTCGGGGACGCCCTGGGCCTGGAGACCGGTAGGATCCGGTCGTTCCTTGGCGGCGCAATTCTGCTCCGGATCGATGCTGCCGTCTTGACGATCGAGGTTTTTCCTTCGTCTACGGGATTTTATCCCGCAAAAGACCTGGCGCCCGTGATCGATTATTTAAAAGACCCCGTTCTGCTGGAAAACGGCTTCATCGTCCTGCATGCAATTGAGACAAAAGAGCCGCGAAAAACGGTCATTTCTGCCGCAGCAAAATGCCTCCGCCTTTCCGGATGATATAATAATTTCCTATATGGCCGCACAAACACAAAAGGTCCCGCACAAAATTATAGCGATTCTTTCGAAGACATTTCCGAACGCCAAAATAGCCCTTTCATATAAGAACCCTTTTCAGCTCCTTGTTGTCGTGATGCTCTCCGCGCAGTCCACCGATAAACAGATCAACAAGCTCTCCCCCGCCCTCTTTAAAAGATTTAAAACAATAAAAGCGCTTGCCGGCGCTGACCGGGCGGAAATTGAAAAATATATTTATTCCTCGGGGTTCTACAGGGCAAAGGCAAAGAACATCAAGACAATGGCGCAAAAGCTTCTCAAAGATTTTAAGGGTGAGGTGCCCTCGACAATGGAAGGCCTCACCTCGCTGCCGGGCGTGGCAAGAAAGACAGCGAATGTCGTCCTCTATAATGCTTTCGGAAAGAACGAAGGTATAGCTGTCGACACGCATGTCAGCCGCGTTTCACAAAGGCTGGGGCTTACAAAGAACCGGGACCCCAAAAAGATCGAGCTTGATCTTATGGCGGTCTATCCGAAACAACATTGGGGAAAAATAAATCATCTGTTCATAGACCTTGGCAGGAATATCTGTATTGCAAAAAAACCGAAGTGCGGCATCTGCCCGCTTTGTAAGCTTTGCCCGAGTTGCGGAAAGATATGATCTACGTAATCCAAAAACACTCCGCCTCCCGTCTTCACTGGGACCTACGCCTCGAGCATGAGGGTGTCCTGAAAAGCTGGGCTGTGCCAAAAGAGCCGCCAAAAGTAAAAGGAGTGAAAAGGCTGGCCGTTGCCGTGGAGGACCACGAGATCGGCTATGAAAAGTTTGAAGGCGAGATCCCGAAGGGGCAGTACGGCGCGGGAAAAGTTGAAACGTGGGACAGAGGAACTTATGTACCGATAAAGTTCGACAAGGAGCATATCGAGGTCGATATCAAGGGCAAAAAGCTTAAAGGCGTTTATCTTCTCATCAAATTGAAAGGTCAGGAAAAGAACTGGCTGCTGCTTAAAAAGGCTTAATCCTCTTCGACGTCCAGTATGTCGCTCAATTTTTTTTCTTCGCCGGTCAGCTCATCTTTATACAGCTCCACGTATTTATCCGGCAATATGTCCCTGTACACCTTGAACCTCTGCGCTTCCAGGGTTATTTCCGCGGCTGTTTTTGCCGTTTCCCGGTTGACCGATGCGTTCTCTTTTTTGGAAAAATCGTGTTCGAGGAGATCGCGTGCGGCCTTTGCGGCCTCTTTAAGGCCGGCTTTGTCCAGCACCTTTAACGCGTGATTGATTGCCGCAAGGACACGGTTCATCTGCCTGCAGTAAGCGTAGACCAGGTTCTGGTCCTTCAATCTTAGGGCCATCAGCAGCTGCTGCTTTATCGGCCACACTTCATTGATGTTATTGCTCAGGCTTTTTGCCGCAATATAGGTGTCTTTATCAAGGGCCCCGGCTCTTGACAGCAAGGTGTCTATCGCCATTGACGCCTTTATCGCGCCGCTAAAATATTGCCGCGCGTGGGCCAGCTCGTGCAAAAAGGTCCCTGCGATGACCCCGTTCGGCATCTCGTTCCCGAGGAACGCTTTCGGAACAATGATCAGACATATTTTTTCTTCTCCCCTGTCCGTGAAGGCGGTATACCTGCCTTCTCTTTTCCCGAGCATCCAGTTCCTCGGCCTGCCCTCTTTTTTTGCCGCCTCTATAAACTCTTTGGCGTCCTGCTGCTCATATAATTCTTTTGGTATCGTTTCCTCTGTCACAAAAATAACCGGCGCCGCAGGCATTTCAAAAATACCCTTTTCCGATAGCGCCCCCTTTACTTCGTCCCAGATGAACGCCAGGTCGTATTTTCCCGGAGGAGAAGTATATGCTTTTACCTCGTCCGTCGAGATCCCGTCCCCGTTTCTGTCAATCTGCTCTATCGTTGGGATATATTGCGACTGAACTATATCCAGTTTTTCTTTTGCTTCCCCGATCGTTGGCCTGCCGCTCAGAAAAAGCTCGCTTTTCTGGATGCGGTCGTCCCTGTTCCTGTCTTCCCAGTCGACAAACGGGAACATTGCAAGTGCCCATCTTTT
>Ga0172375_10001199_pt1 | contig 41745 bp, 51 predicted proteins | sample LakKiv1m_FD_114537 | JGI IMG/M metagenome (GOLD analysis project Ga0172375, IMG submission 114537) | Freshwater microbial communities from Kabuno Bay, South-Kivu, Congo - kab_092012_11.1m | ecosystem: Environmental > Aquatic > Freshwater > Lake | place: Democratic Republic of the Congo... | reverse complement strand
CTGATGGGTTTTATACTCCACACTAAAGCTTCAAAAACTCTTGTTTTTGATAGTCATCAAAAATCTAAATTCAAAAAGATTTTTGAGATGTGGAGTTTGTTTGGGTTTTGAGATTCCCAAAAAAATCTACATAAACAACAAAAATCTACAACATAAATATTGTAGATTTTTTAAGGATTAAAAAAAGATGAGAACAACAATTATAATCGGGGGAAAAGCAGGGCAAGGACCAAACATTCTAACACAACTAGTTGGAGAGACACTTGTAAAAAGAGGATTTTATGTTTTTTACTCTAGGGACTATCAAAGTTTAATTAGAGGAGGGCATAATTTTAATATTCTTACTTTTTCAGATGAAAAAATAGGAAGCAATGATTCAAAAATTGATGTTCTTGTTTGTTTAGATGAAAATACAGAAAAAGTTCACAAAAGTGAATTAAAAAAAGAAGGAATAATAATCAAAGGAGAAAATGAAGACAATATGTTCTTCGCAGGCAGATTATTCAAAACACTTTGCTTAGAATTCAAAGAACTTGAAGAAAAATTAAAAAAATTAAAGAATTTTGAAGAAAACTTGAAATCAGCTAAAAGGGGTTATGAAGTAGAAACCAAGTCATGCCATCTGAATCTAAAAGATAAAAATTCAGGAAAAAAACATTTTATGAATGGAACTCAAGGAATTACAGAAGGAGCATTAAAATCTGGCTTAGAAATTTATTATGCATATCCAATGACTCCTGCGACACCATTATTATTTGAATTAGCTCCAAAACAATTAGAGAATAAAAATTTGAAAGTAATTGAATTAGAATCAGAAATAGCTGTGATAAATGCAGCTATTGGCTCTTCTATTATTGGGGCAAAAGTAATGTTAGGTACGTCTGGAGGAGGTTTTGACTTAATGACAGAATCCTTTTCAATGGCAGGTCAAGCTGAAATCCCATTAGTTTGTTATAATGCATCGCGCCCAGGCCCATCAACAGGTGTTGCAACTTATTCTGGCCAAGGAGATTTACAATTATCAAGATATACGGGGCATGGAGAATTTTTCCGTCTTGTTTTAGCTCCTTCAAATGCAAAAGAATGTGCGGAATTAACTTCTCAATGTTTTTATTTTACCCAGAAATATAAAATACCTGCAATAATTCTTTCTGATAAGCATCTGGCTGAAAGTTTTTACACATTTGACAAAGAACCAGAGATAACAAGTTCTGAAAAATCAACAGAATTAATTAGATATAATAGTTATGAGCATACAAAAACAGGCGAGTCAACTGAAGACCCCAAAATAATAAATCAAGGATTTGAAAGAAGGAAAAAGAAGGAAGCGCAAATTGAAAAAGAAGCAAAAAACTTTCAGATGTTTAAGTCATACGGCAATAAAAATTCAAAAAATGTAATTTTATCTTGGGGTTCAACAAAATCAGCTGTCTTAGATGCAATAAAAGAACTGGATTGCAAATTTATTCAGATTTTGTATTTCTCTCCATTTCCAGACATAGAGAAAGAAATTCATGGAAAAAATTTAATTGTGATTGAAAATAATTTTTCTTCTCCATTATCAGATATAATTAGAGAAAAAACCGGAATAAAGATAGAGCAAAAAAACAAAATCTTAAGATATGATGGTCGTCCGTTCTTATGCGATGAATTAAAGGGAGAGATAGAGGGGAGATTAGTGAGATGAAAATTAGAAAAGGAAAACCAAAAGATTTCAAGAAGGTTGCATTAATTATGAAAAAAGAGTTTTTCAAGGCACCATATCATGAATTCTGGACAATGAATAATGCAATCAAAACAATAAAAGGGTATGCAAAACTTGGAGATATATACATTGCAGAAGAAAGTGATAAAATTGTTGGTTTTATTATTTTTAGGGAAGAAAATTATAATACTGGAAAACAAATTATGATAGAAGAATTAGTAGTATTAAAAGAACTACAAGGCAGAGGAATTGGAAAAGCATTAGTTATGCAAGTTGAAAGATATTGCAAAAGAAGCAAAATTAAAACAATTCATTTAAGCACAAGCAAAAGAGCTCCGGCATTTGGTTTTTATAAGCATTTAGGTTATATTCCAAGTAAATATACTGTATTTTTAAGAAAAAAACTAAAATGAAAAATAGCATAATAATTAGAAAAGCAAAAGCCGGAGATGAGAACGGAATTGGAGAAATGGTAAAAGAAGGATTAGCAAGAAAAATCTTTATTTATACTGGAAGAAATAAGTATGATCCAAAAAAAATAAAAAAAATGAGAAAACAAATCCTTTCACAGAAAGGAGAGATAAACATTGTTGCTGTTGACAAGGAAAAAAACAAGGTTGTAGGGCATGTTCATGGAACATATAAAACATCTGGAAGAATAAGGCACAGAATAGATTTTGGCTGGCAGGTTCATCCAGATTATCAAGGCAGAGGGATTGGAACAAGATTATTAGAATCTGTTTTAAAAGAAGCCAAAAAAAGAGGACTTAAGAAAGCTCTTGCTGAAACAGTTGTCTTAAATAAACCTTCTATAAGAATAGCTAAAAAGTGCGGATTTAAAATAGAAGGAAAAATAAAAAATGGATTACTAATGGATAATGGAAAATTTGTAGATACATATATTTTAGGGAGGCTACTATAAAAAGAACAAATGATAATTAAAAAAGAAAAAGTTCCGAGTAAGTTTAGTATGTGGTTGTCACCCAAATATTCTATTGCTTTAAACTTTATAAACTTTTCCAATATAAAAAGGCGTTGTGGACCAACCGAGAATCGAACTCGGAACTGTTGGGTGACAACCAACTATTTTACCACTAAACTATTGGCCCACAACATTAATTCAAATACTTTAAATTATATAAATTTTATTAAAAACTAAGATGAGAAAAAAGCAACCAACTTTAATAGGAAAAAGAATCTACCTAAGAAAATATAAACTAAGTGATGCAAAAGAAAGTGTAAAAATTTGGAATGATAAAACTATTGCAAGATGGATTGCAGATACAGAATATCCTTATTATGTAAATGAGCATAGAAAATGGATTAGAGATAATCAAAAAAGAGATGATGCATATTATTATGCTATATTATTAAAAGAAACAAATCAAATTATAGGTTCAATCTGGTTCCATAGCATATTTGAAGGAACAAATTATCAAATTGGAGATTTGGGTTATCTCATAGGAAAAGAATTTAGAGGAAATGGATATGCAACAGAAGCAGCAAAATTAATCATTAATTGGGGGTTTAATAAATTTGGCTTAGTAAAAATCACTGCAAAAATTAATGAATTAGATAAAGCTTCTGTAAGAGTAATTGAAAAACTAGGATTTCGATTTGAAGGAAAATTAAGAAAACAGGCCTTAATGAGATTTCCTAAAAAATGGTGTGACGAATTAAATTATGGCTTATTAAAAAACGAATGGAAAAAAGATATAAGATGACAAGCAAACTAATCGCCTTCAAAGGCAGAAAAATAAGAAGAAAATGGTATGAAGAGAGATGGTTTTTTTCTATTGTAGATGTTGTTGGTGCTTTGACAGATAGTCCGCGTCCTAGAAAGTACTGGTATGACCTAAAAGTAAAATTAATTGAAGAGGGATCTGAGTTGTCCGCAAAAATCGGACAACTGAAATTCATGTCAGGAGATGGTAAGGAATATGAAACAGATTGTGCAGATACAGAAGGCATATTTAGAATAATACAATCAATTCCATCAAAGAAAGCAGAACCATTTAAGAGATGGCTAGCTAAAGTTGGCTATGAAAGAATACAAGAGATAGAAAATCCAGAGCTTGCTCAAGAGAGGATGAAGAAACTATACGAATTAAAAGGATATTCTAAAGATTGGATAGATAAAAGATTAAGAGGAATAGCAATAAGGCAAAATCTAACAGATGAATGGAAAAATAGAGATATTAAAGAAGAAATAGAATATGCAATTTTAACTAATGAGATAAGTAAGGCTACTTTTGGTAAAACTATTGAAGAGTATAAACAATTAAAAAAGCTTGATAAAGAAAATCTTCGAGACCATATGGATGAATTAGAATTAATATTTTCAATGCTTAGTGAAAAGGTAACTACTGAAATAACAATAAGTAAAGATGCAGAAGGGTTTAATGAATGCCAAGATGCTGCAAGACAAGGTGGAGAAGTTGCAGGAAACGCAAGGAAAGAAGCAGAAGAAAAAATAGGACGAAGTATAGTTTCTGAAGATAACTATTTAGATACTCCAGAAAAATTAAAAAAGAAGAAAAGGAAGATAGAAATAACAACATGAACCAAAAACAACCAAACCTAAACACGCAAGTAACACCAACCTGGTGCCCAGGTTGCTTTAACTTTCAGATACTTGCAGGTGTGAAAAACTTTCTTGAAAAACAGATTAAAACAGAAGATGAAAAGAAAAACTGGGCAATAGTCGGAGGAATTGGATGTGCATCAAAGATTTTTGATTATATAAACTTGAATGGCATAGATACTCTTCATGGCAGAGTTTTGCCAACAATGTTGGGAATGAAAGTTGCTAAACCTGGACTGAATCTACTTGGCTTTGCAGGTGATGGAGATGCATATGCAGAAGGAATGGAACATTTAGTTCACACAGCAAGATATAATCCAAATATGAAATATATAATACATAATAATCAAGTTTTCGCATTAACAGTAGGACAACCGACACCTGTAACAGACAAAGGATTCAAAGACAAGACAACACCAAAAGGAGTAAAATTAGAGCCAATCAACCCAATAAAACTAATGCTGTCTGCAGGAGCAACTTTTGTCGCAAGAGTTTATGCAGATGTTCAGCAAATAGATAAAATTTTAGAAGAAGCATTTAAACATAAGGGTTTTGCATTTATCGAAGTAATTCAACCATGTATTATATTTCATCCAGATGCAAGCTATAAACCCCATACATATAACTTACAAGAAGCAAAACATAATAAATCAGATTGGAATGAAGCAATGAAAAAAGCTTGTGAATGGAATTACGATTCTATAACAGATAAAACAAAAATTCCTTTGGGAATTTTTTATCAAGTAGAAAAAGGAATTTTTGAAGAGCTGATTTGATTTTTGAGATAGATAGTTGCTGAAGCAAAGATAATATGAAAACCCCAAGGTAATAAGATAGACCCCTAAGATGATTTGGCTATTGTTTCCCTTAACATTATTATAGTTTATTAATTACTCGTAGCTATCGCCCGATGGTGCACGAGCTTGCGAGTGCTTGCTCGTCTTGGTGCACGAATTTGGTACGCATTTCTCGCGAAGCCTATGCGCAATGGCACAAACTAAATCAACGAAGTTGTCTTTATTATCCCCAAATTATTTTTCAAAACAATTAAAAAGCATTTTTCTCTAAATATTAGATGAAAGAAATTGAAAATGTTCTTATTGAATCTTCTGCAAGACACGTGCATCTTTCGAAGAAAGATGCAGAAAACTTATTTGGAAAAGATTACAAACTAAACTCAATAAAAGTTTTATCTCAAAAAGATTTTCTTTCAGATAAAAGAGTGAACATTCTATTTCAAGATAAAAAAATTGAAAATGTTGCTGTCTTAGGTCCTGAAAGAGAAAAAACACAGGTAGAAATATCAGTAAGTGATGCATTTCAGTTAAAACTTCCTCAAATCCCCCCAGTAAGAGAAAGCGGAAATTTAAAAGAAAGCCACAATATAGAATTAGAGCACAAGAATAGAATTCTAATAACTGAAGGCTTAATAATTGCAAAAAGGCATCTTCATATTTCAGAAGAAGACGCAAAAAAACACAATTTAAAAAATGGACAGCAAGTTAAAGCAAAAATTTTGGGAGAAAGAGAAGCAATTTTTCACAATATTCTCGTAAGAGTAAAACCACACTTTTCACTAGCACTTCATTTAGACACAGACGAAGCGAATGCAGTAGGAATAAATAAAAAGGCAGATTGTGTTATTTTTATAGAAGATGGTGAGCTTATTAATAAAGAAAATCAAAAAACATAAAACAATTGCAATGCTTGCTCCAAGTTTTGCTTGTGAGTTTGAATATCCAAAAATTATATCCCAGCTAAAAAAAATTGGCTTTGAGAAAATAGTTGAATTAACTTTTGGAGCAAAAATGATTAATAGAGAATATCATAGAATTCTTGAATCAAACAAAAATAACAAAAAATTATGGATTTCTTCTGTCTGCCCAGGAATTGTAAAATTTATTAAATCAAAATATCCAGAATATAAAAACAACCTCATACTGGTTGATAGTCCAATGATTGCAATGGCAAAAATCTGCAAGAAATTTTACCCAAAACACAAAATCTGCTTTATCTCTCCATGCAATTTTAAAAAACAAGAGGCCTCTCGCTCGAATTATGTTGATTATGTAATTGATTATCAAGAATTGAAGAAAATTTTTAATGAAAACAAGATCGGGGGAGAAAAAACAAAAGAAAAATTTGACAAATTCTACAATGATTACACAAAAATCTATCCTCTTTCAGGAGGATTATCAAAAACAGCCCATTTGAAAGGCATAATAAAAATTGGCGAGGAAAAAATAATAGATGGAATTGATAAAGTAGAACAATTTTTAAAAAATCCAAATAAAAAAGTAAGATTTTTAGATGCAACCTTCTGCAAAGGCGGTTGCATAGGTGGCCCATTTTTGTCTTCTAAAAATCTAAACGAGAAAAAGAAAAAACTAAAGCATTATCTAAATATCGCAAAAAGGGAAAAAATTCCTTCTGGTAGAGAAGGAATAGTAAAAAAAGCAAAAGGGATTAAGTTTAATAAATAATATGATACAAATAATACTTTCAATTCTTTTTTTAATTACAGCAATACCTGTAGGATTAATCTTAAATTATTATACAAGGGATGAGAAATATTTGAAAGAATTTATTAAATACCTTTCTATTGTATTAATAATTTTAATAATTGTATCTTTTATCTTTTTTGATTTAGTTGTTTCTTTAACTCTTACTTACATGGTTCTAATTGGGATTATTAGTTATTGGAAGAAGGTAAAATAGTAAACCTCTTAAATTAACTTTGTCTGGTTATTTTATGGTATTTTATCTTATTGGTCTTGGACTAGAATTAGGTTCAATAACGAGTGAAAGCAAGAATATTCTTAAGAAGTGTAAGAAGATATATTTGGAGAATTACACTGTTAACTTTCCATATTCCTTTGCAGAACTAGAAAATAGTATAAATAAAAAGATAGTTTCATTTAGCAGAGTAGAAGTAGAAAAAGAAGATTTTTTAAAAGACCCGGGCAAGCAAGATATTGCTCTTCTGGTTTACGGCTCTCCATTAAACGCCACTACTCATATCTCTCTTATATTAAAATGCAAAAAGGAGGATATCCAATACCAGATAATTCAGAATGCATCTATTTTTGATGCAATAGCAGAAACCGGCCTTCAGTTGTATAAATTTGGAAAAACAACAAGCATGCCAAAATGGCAAAAAAGTTACGAACCAACTTCTTTTTTAGATGTAGTAAAAGAAAATCATTCAATAAACGCCCACAGCCTGATACTCACTGATATTGGTTTAAAAAGCAAAGATGCATTGAAGCAACTAAAAAAATCTGCAGAAGAAAAAAAGATAAAATTAGAAAAGATAATCTTATTATCTCAAGCAGGAACAAAAGAAAAAAAGATTTTTTATGATACTCTCGGCAACTTAGAAAAGATAGATGCAAAACTTCCGTTTTGCATTATTATTCCAAGCAAAATGCATTTCTTAGAAGAAGAGGCTTTGAATATTTTAAAAGATAAACAATAAAAATACCCCTTAGGATGCTATGGCTATTATTCTCCATTAGTTCAAATAAAGTTATTAACTAATCCATAATTATGTAAACAATTCCATTAATCTTTGCTTTAGTAACATTTATTATATCTATAGATTTAATATTACAATAAAATAGATTATTTGAAGTATCATGCACCAATTCACAAAAAAAGAGTTAAGAAAGATAAAAAAACTTGATAGTTTTGCAAAGATTCAACAATTTATAAATAAAATCCCAATCAATTTTGAAGAAGATGGAATTGATACCTGCATGTCTCCGATAAATGTCCTAAGAAAAAATAAATGCCATTGCATTGAAGGAGCGATGCTTGCTGCAGCAATTATATGGATAAACAAACTAGGAAAACCGCTTTTAGTTGATTTACGGGCAACAACAGAGGATGACGACCATGTTATTGCTGTTTTTAAAAAAAGTAAAAAATGGGGTGCAATATCAAAAACAAATCACGCTATTTTGCGTTATCGTGAACCAGTGTATAATTCCATACGAGAATTAATTATGAGTTTTTTTCACGAGTATTCTGATAGCAAAGGAAACAAAACCCTGAGAGAATTTTCTCTTCCCTTAGATTTATCAATCTTTGGAGATTTATGGATTTATTTTGATGAAGATTTATGGCACATCTATCGCGAGCTAGATAATACAAAACATTTTTCCATCCTGACAAATGAACAAGAACAAAATCTAAAAAAGCAGGATAAAATTGAAATAGCATTAGACAAATTTACAGAATGGAAAAGAAAAAAGCATCAAAGTTAGAAAGATTTGCTCAGTTTCTTGAAGATTTAGAATTAAAAAAAGCAAAAGATTTATACCGGCAATTAAGAAGTCATGCTCAAGGAATGGAGATAGGAATTTTAAATAATTATGCTTTCAAAGTTATAGAAAAATATGCATTAAAAGGAAGGGAAAATGATGCAAGAATCATATGCAATTATTTTAGGGAATACAGCTTTGATAATTGGATAGATTATTTGGGATTGGCAAGAGCATAGTTTAAAAATCTAGTTAACCCTTGAATAATATGGATCAAGAGTCAAATAAGCCAAATACAATTGATAAGCAAGAGAAAGAAATTTTAGAATTCTGGAAAAAAGATAAGACTTTTGAGAAATCACTTAAAAAAACAGAAAAATCAAAGCCATATATATTCTATGACGGCCCCCCATTTGCAACAGGACTGCCTCATTACGGGCATATTTTGGGAAGCATTGCAAAAGATATATTTGGGAGATACTGGACAATGAAAAACAGATATGTTAGAAGAATCTGGGGTTGGGATTGCCATGGATTGCCTATCGAAAACATTGCTGAAAAGGGGCTTGGAATAAACTCTAAAGATGAAATAGAAAAAATGGGTGTTAAAAAATTTAACGATTATTGCAGAAGCAAGGTTTTAAGCTATTCAGAGGAATGGGAAAAAATAATTGAAAGAATTGGAAGATGGGTAGATATGAAAAATTCATATAAAACCATGGATAATGAGTATATTGAAAGCGTGTGGTGGGCATTTAAACAATTGTACGATAAAGGATATATCTATGAAGGAGAAAAAATTCTGATGTATTGTCCAAGATGTTCTACTCCTTTGGCAAAAGCAGAAGTTGCTATGGATAACTCTTATAAATCTGTAAAAGATGAAACAGTTGTCATAAAATTCAAATTAAAAAAAGAAGATGTAAATATTCTTGCCTGGACAACTACCCCATGGACCCTTCCATCAAACCTTGTTTTAGCAGTCAATCCAAAATTAAAATATGTTTATGTTCAAGATAATTCTGACAACAATATCTATGTATTGGCTAAAGACTTGCTCTCAAGATTTTATAAGAATACTAAGGATTATAAAATAATAAAAGAAATTAGTGGGAAAGAGTTGGAAGGAAAAGAATATGAGCCATTATTTCCTTATTTTTCTAAAAATAAAAATTCTTTTAAAATAATTATCGCAGATTTTGTAACCGCAGAAGATGGAACAGGAATAGTTCATGTTGCTCCTGCATTTGGAGAAGAGGATTATAACATATGTAAAAAATACAAAATCCCAATTGTTCAGCCAATTGATGAGAAAGGCAGATTCACAAATGAAGTAAGTGATTTTGCTGGAAGATATGTTCATGATGTTAATACAGATATTGTTATTTTTCTAAAAAAACAAGGAAAAGTAATTTCTGTAAAAAAAATGGAGCATGAATATCCTTTTTGTTACAGATGTGATACAAAACTAATTTATCGTGCTGTCCCTGCGTGGTTTGTTAATATTGAAAAAATAAAACCAAAATTGCTGGAATTAAATAAAAAATTGGGCTGGCATCCTGAATTTTTGAAAGACGGAAGAGTAAGGTATACTATTGAAACTGCTCCAGACTGGAATATTTCAAGAAATAGGTACTGGGCATCAGCAATGCCTATATGGCAATCAAAAGATGGTGAAAAATTAGTTATAGGCAGTATTGAAGAATTAAAAAAATATGCCAAAAATCTTCCAAAAGAAAAAATTGATTTGCACAAAGATTTTTTAGATCAAGTTATATTAATTAAAAATAATAAAGAATACAAAAGAGTTCCAGAAGTTTTGGATTGTTGGTTTGAATCAGGTTCAATGACTTTTGCACAGTTTCATTATCCTTTTGACAACAAAGCATTTTTTGAAAAGAACTTTCCTGCACAATTTGTTGCAGAATATGTAGGACAAATAAGAGCCTGGTTCTACTATATGCTTGTTCTATCTGCTATTCTTTTTGATGATATTCCATTTGAGCATATAGTAACAACAGGCACAATTCTCGCAGAAGATGGGCAGAAAATGAGCAAGAGCAAGGGAAATTTTACAGACCCCGGAATTTTATTAGAAAAATATGGTGCAGATGCAATAAGATTTTATTTAATGTCAAATCCTGTAATGAATGCTGATGATATAAACTTCTCAGATAAATCTGTTGATGAAGTTTACAAAAAAGTAATTGTTCTTTTATATAATGTAAATAATTTTTATAGTTTATATAAATCTGCAGAGGATAAAGATAAACCAAATGCAAAAGAAATAACTGACAAATGGATTTTATCAAGACTTAATGAAACAATCTCTAAAATTGAAAGTACAATGGATAATTATGACACTATTAAAACTTGCAATGAGATAAAAGAATTTGTTGAAGATTTATCAACATGGTATGTAAGAAGAAATAGGCACAGATTCAATGAAAAAAACAAAACTGTAGGAAAAGTATTAAGATTAGTTCTTGAAGAATTTTCAAAAGTAATTGCACCAGTAATGCCATTTGTCGCAGAGATTATTTACAAAAATGTCTCTTCAGAATCAGTTCATCTGCAAGATTGGCCAAAAGCAGATAAAAAAGAAATTAACAAAGAAATAAATGAAAATATGAAAAAAGCAAGAGAAATTGTTTCATTAGCATTAAAAGAAAGAGATATTGTCCATATATCATTAAAACAACCACTATCTGAATTAGAAATATTTGGATATGAGATATCAAAAGAATATTTAAATTTAATCAAAGAAGAAGTAAATGTTAAAGAGATTGTTATAAAAAAATCTCCAGAATTCAAAGTAAAACTAAATTCTTTAATTACTCCAGAATTAGAAGCAGAAGGATATGCAAGGGAAATTTCAAGATTTATTCAGAATGAGAGAAAAAAAGCAGGGCTAGTAAAAGAAGATAAAATCAATTTGCAGATAAAAATTGATAAAAATATTTTTTCTTTGTTGTCTAAGTATAAAATGCATAAATTTATTCAAGAAAGAGTGAATGCTAAAGAGATCAATGTTGTTGATGCAGATAATATAAAATTTCAATATAATGCTGAGATAGAAATAAAAGGGAAAAAAATAGAAATTCTCTTTAATAAAGCATAAAAAATTCCATGCCACAGGCAATGAATGATTTATTTTAATCACAATAGACCAATAAAAAGTCTAAAAAAATTCAAATCTCCCTCGATGATATTAAAAAATAATGCAGAAAGGTTTAAATACTAGTGCTACTTAAAAATAACATGATTGTCAAAGAGGAATTTTTGAGCAGACTAAGAAAAATATTTGATTTAAATTTATATGAGGTAAAAGTCTGGACAGCACTTCTTTCAAGGGGCACTTCTACTGCTGGCGAATTGAGTTCAATAAGCGATGTTCCTCGTTCTAGAACATATGATATCCTCGAATCATTAGAAAAGAAGGGTTTTATTGTAATGAAGCTTGGAAAACCAATAAAATTTGTTGCATTAAAACCAGAAGAAGTTGTAGAGCGTGTTAAAAAAAATTTAGTTGTTGAGGCGAAAGCAAAATCAGAAAGATTAGAAAAGTTAAAGAGTGAAGATGTTCTAGAAGATTTATCGGGACTATTCAAGGAGGGCATTAAATATGTAGAGCCTGCAGATTTATCCGGTGCCTTAAAAGGAAGGCAGAATATTTATAACCATTTAGATATGATGATTCGTGATGCAGAGAAAACAATTACAATTGTAACAACTGCAGATGGATTAAATAGAAAATTAGAAGCTCTTTTGCCTTCATTGGAGAAAGCAAAAAAAAGAGGAGTTGAAATCAGAATTGCTGCTCCAATTACCCCCCACAATATAAGGGTTGCAAAAGATATTGCAAAAGTGGCTGAAGTAAGAAATTTAGAAAAATTAAAAGCAAGATTCACAATAATTGATTCAGAGCAAATTATGTTTATGCTATTAGACGATCAAGCAACTCATCCAAATTATGATGTAGGTGTCTGGATAAATACAGAGTTCTTTGCCCAGGCATTAGAGCAATTGTTTGAACTAGCTTGGAAAAATTTTAAAAAAGTTTAATTTTTAATAAAAAATATGAATTTGTCTTAATTTAAAAGTGGCAAGATACTTTTATATATAAAATTAATATGTTAAATCTGAGCTGACAGGGCTTTTCAGTTGTCCTGGAAAGGATGTGTATATATGGCCTCTATCATGTGCTCAGCTATTAATGTGGCGTCTGGACTATAACTCGCCATACGAAACCTGCACGTGAGATGCTTACTTATATCACAAGAGAGATCACCTTTAAAACAAGCTGATAGGTTAAGATTGATTAGCCTTTGTTTGAGGAACTCTTTTACTGAGTCCAGATGTTCAGCTCTATAATCATGAATAAAAAAAGAGAAAAAGCAGAAAAGAAAATAAATAATAAAAAAGTAAAATCAGAAAAGCGTATTAATGAAAGAACTTGTCGTCAGGCAAGTGATAAAGATAAATCTTCTAAAGTTGAAAAGTTAATGGCTTTGGCAAAAAAACATCCGCATAAAGAAAAAAAGAAAGGTTTTTTTGCTAGGTTGTTTGGATAGATCATAATTTTTCTTTAGAAGCCTAATTTTCTACAATCTAAGCTTTTCTCTTGAAATCTAGCTACATCTCATCAATCTCTTCAATTCCAAGCAAATTCAAGCCAGATTTCATCACAATTTTAAATGCTTCAACAAGTTTTAATCTCATGGCTTCTTCTTCAGATCCAATTACGGGGCAAGAATGATAAAACTCATTGAATGATTGGGATAAATCATAAACATAATTTGCAATAAGATTAGGAGCTAAATCATTATATGCTTTTTTCACAACACTCGGAAAATCTCCCAGCAATTTTATAAGTTTGATTTCTTGCTCTTTCAAATCAATTATCTTTTCTTCTTTTGTCTTTCTCTTTGTTTTTTTAATTATTGAGTTTGCCCTTGCATAACTATACAAAAGATACGGGCCTGTGTTGCCGTCGAATTCTAAAGCAGATGCTAAATCGAATATAACATTTTTTTGAGAGTCTATTTTTAATATAGAATATTTAACAGCAGACATTGCAATTAATTTTGCCTTTTTTATATCTGCCTTACCTCCCCTTAGTTCCAATCCCTTCAGAGCAGCATTTGTAGCATCTTTAAAAAAATCTTCTAGTAAAACAACATTTCCCTGCCTTGTTGACATCTTTCCATCAGTAAGCAATACAAAAGAATAAGATATTAATCTTGGAAAGCCATACCCAAGAATATCCATTGCAGCCGAAATTTGTTTAAAATAAGTTTTTTGATCTTCTCCTAAAACTAAAAAATTGTTTGTTGGACTTTTTTCCATTTTATCTATAGTGTATGCAATATCTCTTAATGGATAAAGAGATGTTCCATCTGCACGAGTTAAAACCAAAACAGGAGATTTTGTTGGAATATCATATCCTTCTTGATTAAGAATTGTTCTTCCTTCTTCATCTTTGAAAATCTTACCTATTTTCTCTAATCTTCCCAAAATCTTTTCAATTGAATCCCCAAGAAGATATTTTGATTCATAATCAAATGAGTCATATTTTATTCCCAATTCCCCCAAAATTTTAGATTGTCCATCTATACATATTTTAACAATATCATGAAACTTTTGTTTCACACTTTTATCTCCGGACTCAAACTTGTTTAATAATTCAAATACGTTATTTTCTAATTCTGGTTTATCCTTAACTTTCTGGTTTATCTTTACATACAAATCAAGTAAATCAGAAAATTTTACATTTTTCTTTCCTTCTGCTCCAAGAACCAACATTGCAATTTGTTTTCCAACATCATTAACAAAATAATGGGTCTCTGACTTAAATCCTCTAAATCTAAGTAATCTTACAATAAAATCTCCGATTAATGCATTTCTCGACCTGCCCATATGAGGGGAAGCATTTGGATTAATTGAGGTATGCTCAATAAATGCAAGTTTTCCTTTTCCTTCATTCCCCTTCCCGTAATTCTCTCCTTCCTTCAAAATTCTACTAAGAACATCTTCAGTCAAATCTTTTTTATTCAGAAAAAAATTAACATAACCTGCTTTAGCATCTACATTTGAAATTTCGCTTTTCTTTGTTAAATCTTTGCGAAATTTCTCTGCAAGCTGTTCTGCAATTAACAAAGGTGATTTTTTCTCAATTTTTGCAAGGGCAAAGCATGGAAATGCAAAATCGCCAAGCTCTGAGCTTGGAGGTATCTCCAAAAGATGCTCAAACTCTTCTTTTTTGATTTTTCCTTTCAGCTCTTTTTCAAGCAGTTCTATTATTAATTGTTTCATTAAAATACTAAACAAGTCATATTTTTAAATGCTTTTTTTCTTATAATATAAGTTAGCTATGCTAAGTATAGCTTGCTTTGATAAGCAATAATCTAATAGATGATTAGCATCATCAGCAAGTAATTAATAGAACAAAATGAAAGTAAGTTAATTAAACCCTTTCAAATATATTGTTATTAGTAACAAGAAGGGTATTAAAAGTAATAAAAGCTCTTCAAGTTAATTATTAATAACTCGTGGCTATCGCAAGATAGCCATAAAATAATTTGCGTAAGCAAAACAAAACTGCCTTAGCACAAAAACAACAACATGATAAAAATAAAAAAATGCAAAGATTGCGGTGCAGAGATAAAAATAGACACATCGAGCAAATACCAGAGAAAATACTGCAAAACATGCAGTAATAAAAGAAAAAAGGATTATGATAATTTATATTCAGTTACAGCAGACGAATGCGAGGATGCGTGAGAGTTATTTTCCGCCCCATCTCCAACTTGGCTTTTCGCCTTTCTTATAACATATGTAAATTAGTATGCCTGTAAAGATAAATATTACAAAAAGATTCTTTAGCCATTCATGATCAAATGTTGCAATTCCAAAAACAAAGAGCATTGCCCATACTAATAAAACCAACCATCCCTGCCACGAGCAGGGATACCACCCCCAGCCATAATTTTTTGCCTTGAACCAGATTTCTTTTTTCATACAAAGATGAAAAGTTTTTGGTTTTTATATTTTTTGAAAAACTTGTTGAGAAAGTTAATGGTTAAATTTATAGGTTTTTGTTATCTTATTTTGGTTTGTAAAAAGAATTAGAAAAGTATAAATAGAATAATCATTAAATATTTTAATGGCTTATGCAGTATATACAACTGAGCGATTTGATAGAGAAATTAGCAAACTTTCTGATTTTGACAAAGATATAATTCAGAAAGCAGTAATTAAATTAAAAGATAATCCTTATGTTGGAGACCCAATAAGATATAAATTTTTCAGGGAAAAAAGAATAAGAGAAAAAAGATTTTATTTTTTAGTTTATGACTCCCTTTCAGCTGTCTTAGTTGTAGCATTTGGCGGAAAGAAAATCCAGCAAGATACAATTAATGAGATTATTTCATTATTGCCAGAATATGAAGCGTATATCAAAGAAATTATTAGAAATTGATATTTTATGCTATTCTTCTTATTCTTCCTGCTTTAAGATCCGCTAAGCTGTCTTTGAACTGATTAACCAAATCTACATCTACTTTTTTTAATACCACAAAATCTCTAGTTACATCTATAGCAATTGTTGTGCCTTCATTTATTCCAAGTTGTTCTCTTATTTTTTGAGGTATTACTATCTGTCCCTTTGAGCTTATCTTTGTTAATTCTACCATGTAAGATTGTAAGATTTTCCTATTTTTAAGCTTTTTGGTCGCCTTGTTTTATATTATCACAAAACCTCTAGTTTTGAGACTTCAAGAATTTATTAATTCTTGATAGTATCCAAAATATTTAATTTTGGCATTCCCAAAAACATCAAAAATAGATATTTTTGAGTGTGCTCAAGAATTAGCAAATTCTTGACAAATCTACATAAACTAACAAACGACTACAACATAATGTCAGAAATCTTGAAGTTATGATTTCTGAGCACATTCAAAAATTAGCAAATTTTTGATGATGTTGTAGATTTTTTTAAGGATTAACTAATCGTAGGAGATGCTATTTCTTCACAAGACTCGCGAGGCCTATGCGCAATGGCTAATCAACTATTTAATAATGTGATAACATAATATTTCTATCCAACATAAACATTTTTAATATATAAAAAACATAAATATAGATGAAAAAAATAGGGGTTTTGGTTGAGCTTTTTATGCTTGGGGTTGTTATCTTACTTTTAGCAGGTTTTGGGGATGCAGTCGCAGATTTACATGTTCAGAGTTGGAGAGCAGATAATATCTCGGGATATGCGTGTAGTGATCCTGAACAACCACCAACTGCAACAATACAATTCTATGACCAGGATATACAACCCGAAGATTTGATTATTTCTCTTAATTATGACCCTAATAGAAATAGTGAAGTATGTAGTGGTAAGAAATATTCCTGGTTTTTTATAAATTTATTTAAAATTAATTCACAGGATTTGGACAGAATTCTTAAAAATTATCCGTTTAATAAGATGGATGTAGATATGGGGTTTGGCGGGTTGAATACTAGACAAACTTCACCTGTTCTCGATTTTTCATGTTCAAATGAAAATCAAACAATTATGAAGTTGTGGCAACCAGCAAATGCACATGTTTATGCGTGGAATACAATTATTAAAAACAATGATGAAGAATTATATCCGATATGCTATGAAAGAATTTTTGGGTATGAGTATGCTGGTTTGTTGCCAGCACATCCAAACAGCTGTTTGCCAGACACAACAATCTTATGGAAACACCAAGGTGAAAATTCCCATGTTGCAACATTTAATTTAGATGGAGAATATCCTCAGCAGGTTTGTTATGGAGATTTAAAATGTTCCTTTCAGATAAATGATTGCATCGGAAAAAATAACTTAACTATAAGATTATATTACCAAAATAATTCTCATGTATCTGATGGTTTTGATACAGACTACACAATAAAGATGTGTTGTAATACGAGTTATGTTCCTAATCCTATCAGAGAGGCAAAATGGAAAAATATGTTTAACCAAGAAATAGGCCAAGCTAATATAACTGATTATGTGAAATTATCTTTAAATGGAATGAATCTTAAGAATATGTTAATTAATTATACTATTTATGATAGTTCTAGCAATCAAATTGTATTTTTTAGGATAAATACTTCACAATATGATTCGCCTTCGATTGTGTGGGAAGCTATGCCAAATGCGATTTACAAATTTAATGCTCTTGTTTATGATGAGTCTAATAATAATCTTAATTCTAGCAATATACAAATAGAAAATAAATGTAGCCAAGATGAATTTAAAATACAATTTGTGCAGCCAAAATGTGGAAATAACTTTACAATAGATATGAACATTAATTTTACAATAAATATTACGACCTCAAATAGGCTTGTAATCGGAAATATAAGTTTTGACGATGGTACCTATGAAAATTTTACAAATGAGATAAGCAATTTAATTGAGTTTAGCCATAATTTTAATTTTGATGGAACTAAGAAGGTTATAGTGCAAGCAAGCAGTGTACCTATATCTGAATCTTATTGTCCTGAAAGAGTTCCGGTAAGCAGGAAGAAGATGATTAATTTAATAATCATAAATGAATCAAAATCAGGAATATATACTGCAGCTTGTATAGATTCTCCTGAAGAAGCAGACCACATAAAGACCCAGAAAGTTAATTGCACCGGATTCTCAACACGAGCAATTAATTATGCTGCAGATCAAAGAAAATATAATTTTATAGATAGTTCATTACTTTATTTTAAATGGGCTTTTAGTGATAATACTATTCACGAGTTTATTGGAGTTTTGAATACAACCCAAAATTCTCCTTGTTATAATAAATATGATGTTCAACATAATTATACAAATCCTCTTGGGGAGTTGTATAGTCATATGATCTCATGTGAAAGCACAACAAATGGGACATCATTTACAAAATATTTTCAGAGTGCAGGAGATCATCAAGTTGACTTGATTGTTAAGTTTAATGAGTGAGAAGTAATAATATTATTTATAGCTAAGGTTTCTTTGTCTGATATATCAAAGTAGATGATGTCTCCAAAAGATTTCTGAAGGCATTATTTTAACGTAGAATATATCAATGTTGCCTTCCTGCGGGAAGTCTCTTTTTTATCATATAAAAATAAACTAAAAAGATAATCACAGAACAAATTAAAAAATTAGACAAGGTAAAAAATGGCAATTTAATTAATTCTTGATCACATCTTATAAGCTTACTTCCGTTTATACACTCAAATCTGATAAGATCTTGGCTAGTTAAAATCAAGCCATTACTTGATTGAGAAACAGTCCAAGAGACATTTTGGAGACCTGTTGTGCAATTGTCTAACTTAAATAATTTATCACAAGTAAACAGCTTATTCTGGTCAAGTTCATCAGTAATATCATAGGTTAGGGAGCAATTTCCGACTGTTTCGCTTGTTCCATTCCATTTACATCTGCAAGAATTTATCATAACAAGATTTGTTCCAGAATACATGCCTCTGCATATCTCTGTGCCAAGACCATTTGTTTTGCCGAGACCAAATAAATCACGTGTGCATGAACTATTTCTTTTATAGTCCGAACAACTTGTCAGCTGTCTTCTATCTATACATTTTTCGGGGAGTGTTTCATCCCACCAGAGACAACCCTGATCTTCACAGGATTTTTTATTTGTATAATTTGAGCAGTCATATTCTCTTAGTTTGCATAAATTTGTTGGATTTTCTCCCCGAGTATCACAGAAATAATTTGGAGGGCAACAATCATCATCAGTATTTGTTAAATCTTTACCTCTACATATTCCTGGTGTTCTAAAAACATCAAATAACTTTCCAACATCATTACACCAGTATAAACCATATCTTGAGCAGCTTCCGGATGGAATAGATTCTGTGCCAGTTTTACATCCAAGTATATCAAAGTTAGATAATATTGATGAATCAGCTGCAAATGCAAAGCTTGTCGATAAGATTAATAAAAAAAGCAATACAATGAATTTACCTCTCATTTAAATTGTAAGTTAATCTAATTTAAAAATCTACCCTTTCATCACACTAACTGGCCTGACTTTTGCAACTAATTTTGCTAGTCCAACTTTATCTGAAACATTAACAACTTCATCTATATCTTTGTAAACTTGGGGTGCTTCTTCAGCCAACCCCTTCCAGCTTCCCGATCTAACTTCGATTCCTTTTTCATTCAACTGCTTTTTTACATCTTCTCCTCTTAATTCTCTTAATGCTTTGCTTCTGCTTTCTACACGCCCTGCTCCGTGGGCTGTTGATGCGAATGAAAGCTCTTCTGCTTTTTTAGTCCCAATTAAAACATAACTTGCTGTGCCCATTGAACCCGGAATTATAACTGGTTGGCCTATTTCTTGATAATCTTTTGGCAGTTCTTTTCTTCCAGGGCCAAATGCGCGAGTTGCGCCTTTTCTGCATATTAAAACTTCTTTTTCTTTTCCATTGATTAGATGGTTTTCAAATTTAGCTATATTGTGGCAGACATCATAAACAACTTGAGCTTCAAATTGTGGAAAAATTGATTTCATTGTCTGCCTTATCCAATGAGTTATTAATTGCTTATTTGCAAATGCAAAATTAGCAGCACAAGCCATTGCTGAAAAATATTTTTTCCCTAGCTCTGATTTTATAGGTGCATTAACTAACTCTCTGTCTTGCTTGGGATAACCATATTCTTTTTCCATTAGTTGTATGTAATCAGAAGCAACTTGATGTCCTAAACCACGTGAACCACAATGTATCATTATTGTTACCTGTCCTTTTTTTAAACTCAATTTGCTTGCAATTTTTTCATCAAATATTTCATCTACAACTTGGACTTCTAAAAAATGATTGCCTGCTCCCAAAGAACCTAACTGGGGCATGCCTCTTGCCTTTGCTCTTTCAGATACATCTTTTGGATTTGCTCCGTTCATCTTACCGTTTTCTTCTGTATGTTTCCAATCTTCTTCAATTCCATAGCCATTTCCAACAGCCCATTGAGCTCCATTAATTAAAACTTCATTTAGTTCTTCTTTAGTTAGTTTTATTCTTCCTTTTTCACCAACACCTGACGGAACATCTCCAAATAATTTATCGATTATTTCTTTTTTCTTTTTTTCTATGTCAGCAAGTTTTAAATTTGTTTTTAATAAACGGACAGAGCAGTTTATATCATAACCAACTCCACCTGGAGAAATAATACCTTTATCTAAGTCGAAGGCAGCTACGCCGCCGATTGAAAAACCATATCCTTGATGAGCATCAGGCATTGCAATGCTTGCTTTTATAATTCCGGGTAAGCATGCTACATTTTTTACTTGTTCTAATGTTATGTCTTCTTTTATATCTTTGATGAGCTTCTCGCTGGCAAAAATCTTTCCAGGCACATTCATCTCGCCTTCTTTCTCAATCTGCCATTCGTAGTCGTTTAGTTTTGTTAATTGCACTTTTGTCATATTTCATTCAAAGAATTGTAATTTAAATAAGTTTGTTTTAAATTCAATTTGCTGGGCTATTATTTTTTTCGGCTAATTCTATTTGTAGAAGGAGGACAATTTCAAGAATTACTTTATTGCTTCAATATCAAATGCTTTCATTTTATCAAAATATATTGTGGGTTTAATCCTGAACTGAGAAAATTTAGATAGCACTTGTTTGATTTCTGTTTTAGAAAAATAGTGATGCGACATATGCGGATCATCTTTCATACCGCCTAAAAAAGTATTTGCTTCAATTTCGTTGCCTCTTCCGTAACTTGCATCTTTAATTGACATAAACTCTGTTACGAGCATGCCCCTAGGTTTAAGAATTCTATAAATTTCATCAACCGCTTCTTGATTATCTTTTAATAATCCATGACTTAAAACAAGAATACAAATTATTGCATCAAAATAATTGTCGGGATAAGAAGTATGCTTTATATCAGCCACTTTGTAATTAATATTTAGTAAGCCAAGTTTTTCAGCTTTCTTTTTAGTAATCAATATACCTGTTTTAGATGCATCTAATGCATAAACTAAAAAGCCTTCTTGAGCAAAGAATAAAGTATTTCTACCAGTTCCACATCCCAAATCTAAAATTTTTTTGTAGTCATGTTTCCTAAAAATCTGAGCATACTTTTTAATTTGTGGTATTATCTCCGGATATAAGTCTCCATGCTTTTTATAGACTATTTCCCAACCTTTTTCTTTCATATGGAATATATATTATATATTATTTAAGGTATTAATAAATCTTTCTAAAATTTAGTGAATGAAATTGTTTCCTCGATACTTATTCTTGATGGCTCACTTTGTTCGCTTGACTGAATACGCACCTGAAATTACTTTAAATTTTTAAACATCATACATCCAGAACAACCTGGCAAACCCACTTGCCTTTTTCTTTCCTAACAAACATACTATTATATGTAACTGCTTTGACATCATTGCTGATTTTGCAATTCTTTGCTTTGTCTCCATAAGCAATTGCATTTAATCTTCCTGAAATAATTTTAACTTTAATCTTTGACAAAATAAATCCTTCTGAATCAAATAAAAATAAAAACTCTTCAAGAAAACTATACAGCATTTTTTCATAATCAATTCCTTTTAGATCTTTGATAGGTGCTTCAACTGAAAAAACCTTTTTTATCTTTGGTTTTATCTTCTGCTTTTTTGTCATAACTTCCTGCAAAGCTAAGGCAGAATTTTCAAATGCTTTTTCTAAATTTGAGCCAAATGCCTGAAATTTTACATCAGCTGTATGGGGTAAAAATTTGTATTTCATGTTAATATAAACTTTAAAAGCTTTTTATATTTAATGAAAATTGAATTAATACTAATCGATTAAATGTGCTCTGCTCTGTCAATTTATTCTTACAAATTATTTTATTTATTAATTGAAAATTCTCTAAGTATTGGGGGCAAAGTAGAATCCTGCTTTTGTAAAATTGCACTCCATCCCACAAATCTTCTTTTGCATTAATTAAACTCCATTTAATTAAATAAGTTTTGTCTGTTAATAAAAACTTATTTAAATGCTCGAAGATTAATATAAAAATGAAAAAGAGGCTAAACCTATGTATAATTGGGATTTTGATGATTTTTTTAATTAACTTTAATTCTGCATCTATTACCCTGCATAGCCAAAATATCAAAGACAAGTATTATATCGGAGAAAAATTATCTGGTCAGATGGTATTAGAGATTGTTAATGAGAGTATAGATTCACTAGTTTCATCAAGTTTAGGTGATTCTGTAAACATTATTGATTTGATTAAGAAAAATGGGCTTATTCCATTATGTGAACCATACGATTGCAGTCCTAGATATATTGCTTCAAATCCAACATTATCAAAATCTATCCAAATCAATGAGGACGAGGAAAAAATATTTGGTTTTATGATCTTTGGAGAAAAAGTTCAATTGACTGATTTAAGTTTAAATATTTCAAGTGATTTTGGGGAAGAAGATAAGGTTCCATTAAGCCTCCTTTTTTTTAAAAGAGCACTATGGATTTTTAATGAACCTTCTACAGATTATTCAAAATCAGAGTCATGGGGATGTTATGAAACAGATATTCCTTCTGGGGGGATTGGAATTTCTCCATATGAAAAATTTGATATTTCTTCTACATCATCCTATTGCGAGAAGATTCATTTACCTGAGTCAGGTTATGTTAGAACAGGTGCTAGATTAGAAGGTAATTCTCAAAATGAGCTAAAAATTAGTGTATATAGCACTGAAGATCCATCACAGGAATTTGGATCATGCCACTTTAAAATGCAAGAGGGATATTGTGATATAGAAAGAGTTTCAGAATGGTATGGGGAAGGAGATTATTATTTCTGTTTGGGATTAAAAGATCCGTCTGAAAGATTATCTGGAACAATATCAATATTCCGCGAGAATTATGGTTCTAGCTGTGGATGGTATGTTCCTCAAGGATATAAATTAAGCCAGATGGTTTCTTCTAACTCAAGTATTGATTACTCAATATATGCTAAAACAAGCAAATATGCAGAGTCAAGGCAAGTAATTGTGGATAATTTAAAAGTAGCTGACCTTATTAAGATGGCAAATACTTATTTGAATTTAAGTTATAAAAATAAATGTATTAATGGATGTGTCTTGCCTGTGTATGTATCTGGAGTGAAACAATTGTTAGATATAAATAATGTTCAGATAGGATATGAGATAATCAGTAGCTCTGGGGGAATAACTCATAATAACCAGATTTATGATGTGACAAATCAAAGTGCAAGATTTAATTTTTATGGTACATTAGATTTAGATAAAGTAAATCTTACAAGTGGCAAAGGAACTTCAAATTTAGTTTTAACATTTAACAACAATAAACTTTTAGAAAAATCAATTTCTTCTTTTCCCGGCCCTATTGTTGGGGATCTAACCCCAAGAAACCCCCCTGCAGGATTAAAAACTAAATTTAATATTAATGTGCAGTCATTTGTAAAAATATCAAAATATGAATGGTTTTTTGGAGATAATGAATCTGCACAAACATCAAATAATACTGTTGAGCATATGTATAAGAATATAGGCAGTTTTAATTTAAAATTAATAGTTACAGACATAAATAATGTTTCTGTAATAGGTAATTATCTTATGGATGTTACTTCTCCGATGGATTTTATAAATGTGGAATTAGCAAAGAAATTACAGAGACTTGATAATCTTACAATGAGCATAGTAACATTTCCTCAATGGTATCAAGATGCAATAAAGAGAAAAATAAATTTTACAGAGATCCAATCTAATGTGAGAAATCTGGCTATTTTAAAGTCCGGAGCATTATCTAATACTCAGATAGTTGACGCTTTTTTAAAATTACAAGGCTTAGAAGTTCCATCATATGTTTTTATCTCTGAACAGTCTTCTTCTCCTATTGTTACTTCTTTAGATAATATTAATCCCGAGGTAGTTATAGCTTATTCTGGAGAAAGAATGAATTCAACTTCAATTGAGGATTATCAAACTTCAATTTCTAGATGGCAACAACAGAATGTTCTTTCAGAAATTAAAAAAATTAAAATATCTTTTTTTGATGGATATGACAATATAAATCCGCTACTGAATGTATATTCAATAAAAGTTAAACCAAATACTGATGAAGAAAGCTACCTCATCATAAATGATAATATAAATAATTTGTATTTTAAATTAGATCAAGAACCTATAAAACAAGAGATGTCAACAATGATTGTATTAAACCCTCGCGAAGAGAGAAGTTTTGATTTTTATGACCTAAATACAGAAGAGATTTCTTTTTTTGTATCTCCTAAATTAAGTACTCTGAGTATCATAGAAAATATAGAAAAATGCAATTTTAACGGGATTTGTGAAAAAGAGCTAGGAGAAAATTATATCGGATGCAGAAATGACTGCAAACCATTATTATCCGCCTTCTTTTATATTATTTTATTATTTATTATTCTGCTAGGATTCTATACATTTTTGGCTAGATGGTATAGAAATAATTATGAAAAATCTTTATTCAGAAATAAGAAAGACGTTTATAATATTGTTATGTTTATCTTGAATTCCAGATTAAATGGATTTAGTGATTGGAGAACTCGGGATATGCTTGGAAAACAAGGATGGAGATTTGAGCAAATTAGCTATTGTATGAGGAAAGCAAATGGAAAAGGAATTGGGATACCCGAGATAATTCCAATTGATAAGATTAAATTAATGTTTATGAATATGAAAGCAAAGAAGAATGTTCAAAATATCCAAATTCCAGGAATAAGAAAGTGGTAAGTTTTAAATAGTCTCAATTTTTTATTATATGAATGATAAGTTTATTAAAGAGACTAACAAAAAAGATTTTTGGTTTATTTGGAAAAAAAGGGGAGATAAAACTTGGTTTTTATGGCCCACCAAATGCAGGCAAAACTAGTTTGGCAAATAAAATTTGCCAAGATTGGCTTGGAGAGGATATAGGCACTGTAAGCAGAATACCTCATGAGACAAGAAATGTTCAGTTTAAAGAAAAGGTTGCTATTGAAAAAGGCAAAAAGAAGATAGAGTTTAAATTAATCGATACTCCCGGAATTGCCACAAAAATTGATTTTGAAGATTTTATGAAATTTGGGATGAAAAAAGGAGATGCTCAACAAAGGGCAAAAGAGGCAACACAGGGTATCATAGAAGCTATAAGATGGCTGGATGATATAGATGCAGTTATTGTTGTTTTAGATTCAAGCCTTAATCCTTATTCGCAGGTTAATATTACGATTATTGGAAATTTGGTTGCTAGAAAAATACCTGTTTTAATTGTTGCAAATAAAATTGATTTAAGGAAGTCAGATATAAAAAAAGTCGAGGTTGCTTTTCCAGAATATGAGGTTCTTGGAATCTCTGTGAGAACTGGAGAAAATATAGAAAAATTTTATGAAGCATTATTTAAACTGGTGAAGAAAACAAGATGACAAAAAACAAGGATTTAACAATTCATTTTATGCCATATAGCGAGATAGGTAAAGAGGATTCTACAAGTAGAATAAAGAAGATTTTAAATATTATACTCCAAAATAAAATTGTGATACTTCAGGGAAGACTAAAACCCGAAGAAGAATCTAGGTTAATTGGAGATACGATGGTATTAATAGATCATATAAGAGGGTTTAAGGGAGTTGAGCTGGCTGTTGTTTCAAGTAGCGAGAAAATGGGTTTTTATGATAAATTCAAGCATGGTATTGCTAAGGCTCTTGTTGGAGAGCAAGATGCAATTACAATTATTGGACCGGCAAATCTTGTAAAAGAGATTAAGAGAAATCCACAGAAATTAGAGTTATATTTAAAGAAATAATTTTTAACTTTCAAGCCCAAGCCTAGATAAATCAATTATATATTTTCCTTCTTCTAATTTAAAGACAATTGGTTTTTTATTTAGTAAGCTTACTAAATCAATTTCAAATTTTCCTGGTGACAAAACTCGAACACTTTCTAAATCTAAGATAACTGGCTCTTCTTCGTCTTTTATGCTTAATATGTCTCTTACTTCTTCTTCAACTTTTGCCTTTTCTTGTTTATTAAGTCCTTGTAATGCAGATTGCCCCAATAACTCTTGCTCTTCTTTTGCTTTCTGCATTTGAGAAAATTTTTCATCCCTTATATAAAAAAAGAACTTGCTGTTACAAATAGTGCAACCTTCTAATATCTCTTTGCTTGAAGCTTCAATTAATTTTCCGCAATGAATGCATTGGTGTGGCATGAAAAATAATAGAAGCCAAAGTTTATATCTTTTTTGGTTAGCTGGTTATATCTATCAAAATGTTTCCACCAACAATTCCCTTATTTTTTATTATAAGGGTATACAGATTTGAAGAGGTTGCAATCTCTTTTTTGTAATAATTGCCATTTGCAGTGATATTTACTGGATAATTTTTGAAGATTTCAATTGAATATGAATTGCCTTTTGAGGTTGTATTTAATTTTAAATCGCCTGATGAAACAACAAAACCAGGCTCACTATATTTATATGAGAGAGGATCAATTATCCAGGAAATTTTGTTCTGAACAGGATCAATTATCATGCTACCTTTTGAGATTTTTATCTGTATCTGTCGCGAGTTTTCCGGTCCCCTTTCTTGAACTTCATAAATTAGTTTGTTTAGTTCATTAAAAGAGGACATTGTTTGTTCTATTATTGACCTGTCTTTCATAGAATCTATTTTTGGTTTGGCAAAAGCCAATAGCATGCCAATAACAGTTATCCCAATTAGTGTATAAATAACAGTCTCTATCCAAATTTGAGCTTTCCTCTCTTTCATTTATTTTTTAGGCAGGAGAGATTTATAAATGTTCTCAAAAATAAGAAATCTCTGAAAAATTAAAAGAGATAAAAAATAAAAAATATTTATAAGATAAATGTTTTCTTTGTAGTTATCGAACATTCATTATCTCCTATAAATGGAGTTATTGCAATTTCTTTTCCACCAATAAAAGTGGCATCAGTTACAGAAACATCTAATTCTCCATTTTTTTCTATGGAAATAGCATCACTTTGTTTTGATCCCATTAATTGAGTCTCATTATAGACATAAACTTTTACTTTTGTTATTATTGCATCTGTTTCAAATTGCTTTAATTTGAATGTGACTGTTCCAGCACCATCTACTTTTGGAGATACAAAATCTATATTTCCAGTTACGCCTAAACAAGGATCATTTGTGGGTGCATTTTCTCTTATCATTGGAATTATAGCTGTCCATACAATTGCAACAGCTGCAACAGTTATAAGGACAATCAATGATGTTGCAACAACCGTGGATATTCCTTTTTTCATATTAAAAACCTCCTTTCAGTAAAACCAAAAATTTATTTGTAATTATTAAAACCAAGTTATTATTCCTCTCTTTCATATTAGTAATATGTCGAGGAGGTTTATAAATGTTTTTATAAATTTTTTGATGATGGGAAAATTATCAGGTTTATCTGAAAAGATAGAGTTTGCCTATGGATTAACTTGTTGTAGCTTGATGCTTTGACTGTTATCAAAACAGATTTTTTGCTTGTTTTTATTGCTTTTAGTTGATCCTAGAATTATTGGAAATACCTGAATTTCTACTGTTTCTACTGTTCCTGGAATTAAATCAATGCTTAGAGCTATTCCGGGGTCAAGAGACCTTCCAACATAGCCTGTTTCTGATTGTTTGTTACTTCTTATGTACTTTAAGCTAAAATCAAATATTTGGATAGAACCTGTATTTGAAATCTGGAGTTGAGGATAGCCAATTGTTTCTGATCTGGCTAATGTAGCTCTAAATCTAATCTTACTACACGATTCTTCTACAGGAGCATTAAATTTAAGAACAGATTCGGAGAAAAAACCCATTAACCATATAAAAATAATTATAACTACAAGGATAACAAAAAAGATTAAAAGCACTTTTGCAACTGCAGGAGAAAGTGCTTTTTTTGTTTTAACCATATTTTAATTGCAATTTATTTTATCTATCGATTTATAAGAAACTTTTGGGCAGAAGTTTTTCTCTCCGTTATAGATAGTAAACGGCTGAATTTCTATGAGGTATATCTTTCTTTCGTTATCGGATAGTGAAGATTGCCATGAACCTTCATTATAAACATTTCCATCATTTCCTATAAGATATTCATAATTATAATTCTCTTCAGGTATTAGTTTTTTACCCCAAATACTATCAAGGGCATTTGTTTTATCGCCAAGATTAAATAATCCTATTTTTCCATCAGGAGCATAGCTATATTTTATTGTGAATCCATCAATTGTAAAAAACCCCTTATTTTTTATTGTCAGATTTAACTTTTTGTCTGTTCCGGATAATGTGCAATTATACTCTAGTATAACCAACGATGTTTCTTCTGGACAAGTATTTCCCGTATCACTCGTAGGAACCTGAAGTTTCAGCCACGCCCCTACAATTGTTGCTATGAAAATTCCCATAGTAATTAGTAGAACATAACCTACTACCTCACTCAATGCTTTTTTATTTAGGTAGATCATTTTAAATTAAGATAAGTATTATTTTTATATGTTTTCTTCATAACAATTATAAAGTTTTGTCCCTCACTTAGATTTATATTATAGTTTTGACTGTTTATGGTGATATTTACGGAATTTGCATCATTATACTCATTGTAGTATAATTTCCAGTTATAATCTTTTCCTGTTGAAGTTGATCTTGTGAAAACTGCAGCACTTCCTACTTGTATAGATATTGTGCTAGGTATTGCAGTTGTTTCTTTTGTAAAATCTTCTACTCTAACTAATGAATAATTTCCATAAATAAAAAAGAATTCTGCATCAGGCTCTGTGTTTAGAATATAGTCAGATATATTATTTGTATATCTGGAAAGGGTTAAATTCTGATCTTTGTCGCTATATAACGCGTAATCAACTACTTCAAATCCCTCATTTTTGATATTTTCTGAAAGATCGTATAAACTTTTTGGCTCTTCATCAGCAATTGAATAATTATATATAGAAGTTAGTGTTGCAATTACCGCCGTGATAATTACTGCCGATAAAATGAAAAACTGACCTCTTTTATTCATAGCTATAAGAAGATTTTATAATTTAAAAATACTTCTAAAAAATGCAGACCCAGAGATTTGCTCAAGTTAGTTTAAAAGAGGCCTAAAATCTTTCTCAATTCTGCGACCCTTCAAGCATCTAAACTATAATTTAGGGCTGCTCCGATCAAGGCCTGACCCAATTCACTACAGCAAGATCAAGAAGGACAAAATCTCAACGTCCGATTATAGACATTTGAAACCTAGTCTCACTCGTCTCCTTGCAGTTTACCATGAAGTCCGTTTGTAGACAGCGCAGGACTAGCGCGCTAACCTGGTCTGCATTTATATTAGGAAGCGAAGATTTTTAAGGCTTTGTGTTTTTAGTTTAGTTATGGAAGAAGAGAGGGAATTAAAGAAGATTTTAAGTTTACCAAAAAGGATTACAAGCACAATTTTATTTTTAGTTTTTATAGTATTTTTAGGAACTTTTGGCTTTATGATAATTAATGATATTTCATTTAGGGGGGGTTTTATAAGGACAATAGAGTCTTTTTCATTTATTTTTTTAGAGGAATCTGGGCCCGGAAAGTATCTAGAAATATTTCTTGGGCTTGTGGGGGTATTTGTTGTGTGGTGGGCTTTATGGACAATTGCGGATTTATTCTTTGAAGGAGAAATAACAGAATATTTAAAAATATCTAAATATATTCATTTACTAAGGCATATGAAAGATCACTATATTATTGTTGGGGGAGGAAGAGTTGGAGAAGAGATTTCTAGAAATTTAGAAAAGATTGGAAAAAAATTTATTATAATTGAAAAGGATAAAATAAAAGCACAAAAATTAAGAAAAAAATATATTGTTATTGAAGGCGATGCGAATGATATTGAATCTCAAATTCTTATTAAGGCTAATATAAAAGAAGCGGCAGTTTTAATAATTGCAATGCCTGAAACAGAAAAAAATTTACTTTTAACTTTGATGGCTAAAGAAATAAAACCAGATTTAGATATATATGTAAGGTGTGATCATCCAGAGTTTGTTTCTAGATTGAAGAAAGCAGGGGCAAAATCAGTTATTGTTCCAGAAGTCGTTGCTGCAGATAGATTTTTAAAAGATATTTTTGGTTAAATTAAAATTTACAAGCATCTTCAGCTTGTTGGCTGCTTGTTCCAAGAGAGAATAAGAAAGATTTTAATTCTCTTTCAGTTTTCAATTCCTCTTTTGTTTTTGCAAATGTAGCTATTTTTATTTTACATTTAGCTTTTCTGCAAATTTTTATATTCTGGATTATTCTAGCCAAAATTATTGACTTTTCTTTTTTATCTAGTTTCTCTAATTCTGAAAAATTTATTATAATTGAAATATTTTTTTTAGTAGCTTCTTTTGCTAAAACATGGTTAAATCCAGAGGATCTTTGCTTTATTGTATCCTTATCTGAGTTTAATTCAGGAGAGACCAAAAAATTTACTTTACAAGTTTCAATAATCCTCCTATTAAAAAAATTATCTTTTGCTTGAATTGCAATAAGTTTTTTATCTTGTTTTGAGGCAAGACTAGAAATTATACTTCTTATTTCCTTTTCATTTGAGTCAATAAGATACCCATCTATTTCTTTATCTTCTTTTATATCTTTTTTGGAATTTATTTTCTTAAAAAATAAATTGCTTCCTGATTTAAATAGGGTTAAGTCCATCCTAAGAGAACCAAAGGTTCCCTTTTGGGTTAACCTTCCTTTGAGATCGTTTATTTTTCATGTTATCCTTCTATTAAAGAACCCTTAAAATCTTTTCCCCTTATGATGTTATCAATATCTTCTAATGAATTAGTAATATATGTAGGGATTTTGTTTTTCATTATTATTTCTGCAGCATTTTGATCAAGGACAAAATGTTGGCCCGCATGAAATTTTATTTTTTTTGCTCTATTGTTAAAGTTTTTCCAAGTTTCATATTTTATAAATTTTGCATTTTTGTGTGTTTTTGGATTTGCAGAAAACAATCCGCGGACATTTGTAATATTTATAAAAGGGCATTGTAAATATGTAGCAAGATCTGCTGCAGTTCCATCACTTGTATTGTTTGGCTTATACCTTAATGCACCACAAAAAACAATTTGATTTTTATTTAAAAGAGCTTGAACATGTTTCATATTGTATGGGATTGTGTTATTTGCATCTTTCCCAAATATTTCCGTCATAAATACTGCATGCAATCTGGTAACAGCTATTCCTATTTCTGATTGCTTCCTTGTTTTCTGGCCAAGTTGTTTTAATGCAGAGATATATTTTCTTGCAGTGCTTCCTCCACCACAAACAACCACAAATTTTTTTCCTCTGTTTTTTTCTATTAGGTCTCTAAATTTTTTCAAAAAATTAAAATCTACTTCATCTGGAATTATTCTGCTTCCGCCTAATGAGATGACCCATTTTTTATCCTCTTTTTTCATTATTGTTTATAGTTTGCTATTTATTTAAATGTTTTCAAAAACCCTTAAAAAATTATCTTCAATCTGTTTTTCAATTTCATGCTCTGAGATTTGCTTGATTTTTGCAATAGCTTTGATTGTTTCTTTTACATTAACTGACTCATTTCTATTGAATGAACCATCAGGATTTTTATAGGGAGACAAATATGGAGCATCTGTCTCGGTAAAAATCTTATTTAGAGGTATAATTTTAGCAAGGTATTGAAATGTTTCATTTCTTGTGATATTTGCAGGAATAGAAAAATTATAACCTCTTGAAATTGCTTCCTGTATCAAAGACTTTCTTCCTGAAAAACAATGCAAGATAACCTTATCAGGATTTAGATTAAAATTATTTAAAAATTCTAGCATCTCTTTTTCAGCCTTTCTTGAATGCAAAATAACCGGCTTATTAAATTTTATTGCAGATTTTATCAATTTTCCTAAAACTTCTTTTTGTTCTTCTAGATTTTTTCCATTATATAAGTCCAGTCCAATTTCACCAATCGCAATTATTTTATTATTATTTTCTTCAATTAATTCAATAATCTTTTTCAATTCTTCTTTAACATCCATTGATTTCTCAATCTTGCCCCCCTCAAAATAAACCTCTCTTGCAAATGCATCCGGGGGATAAAAACCCAGAGCAGGCTTTATTATTTTGTGATCTTCAGCAAGTTTCAATGAGAAAAGATTTGTCTCAAAATTAACGCCATTTGTAATTATAATCATATTATTCTTTTTGGCTCTTTCAATTACATCTTTTAAGTCATTTTTATAATAAAAATGATCCAAATGGCAGTGTATATCAATTAACATTTTATGGAATAGTAAAGAGTTTATTGTCAGAAACATTAAAAATTTTTAATCTTGCACCAGAATCAATCCAGCCATGAGCATAGTTTAATGCTGCGAAGGCATTTATCCAATCTCCTTTTTTTTCAAAATGTTTAGCATCTGATAGATAATTTGATGTCATTTCAACTATCTCTTTTGCTTCTTTTTCCTTAACTATGTTTTTTTTAGCTATAGCTAAAGCTTTTTCAGTTAGTGAAAGATACTTTTCAAGTTTTTCTTTTGTAATTGTGTTTTCCATAACTCTGATTAGAAAAAGGATTATTTAAGGCTTTCACTATTTAGTTTTAAAGAAAAGATCTCTGAAAAATTAAAAGAGATAAAAAATTAGCTTGAACAATTTTTAACAGGAGTTACTTCTCTAACCATATTACATTCTGTAACTGTTGTTCCCACCTTTATTTTTGGAGCTATGTTAATTTTTGCGACCTTAGACGGATCAAGGTCATCTTTTGTACTATCCCCAATAGTCAATACTTTTTCAACATTTGCAGATAATCCGCTTACAGAATTATTCTCATATGCAGTTGAAGCCCCATCAAAACCATAAACTTTTATTGAAATTGAGTCTAGCTGAAAGTTACCTTGTAATCTCTGTATTCCTACCTTTACGAAATTGCCTGTTTGATTAACACAAGTTGTATCTGGGTTTATTGAAATTTGACCAGAAGCATCCAAGCAATCTCCTGAACCTGCAATTCTATTCTGAATCATAGGTATGATTGAAGCCCAGATTATAGTTACTGCGGAAATTGTAATTAATATAATAAGAACAGTTGCAACAACAGCTGAAACTGCTTTTTTATTATTCATATTTTATTTAATAAGACCCCCTTTCAGCACTCTTTTTATCATATATAAAATAATTTGAGGATATTTATAAATGTTTCTGGAAGATTAAATTGTAAATGGATTTGACGGAGGTTTTGCCTTAATTATATTATACGGCGTGTTCTTTCTGATTATAAAACGCGTTCCAATTACTTCTGAAATAACTGCATTTACCTCAAAATTATCTAGCCGTGCCTTAAAAACACCGCTCATTAGAGGTATATTTGCTTTTGTTGCTATTTTTTGCAAAAGGCTTTTTATTTCTTCTTCTGTTAATGAAATTTTGGTTGATTGTTTTTCTCCTGCCTTAAATAGAGTAATCTCTTTATTTGCACCATTACATTCAATCATGGTTATACTATTATCATTTATTAATTGAGATAGCTTTCCATAGTATCCTTGCGGAATATTATAATTTTTTGGAACTTGAATTGAAAAATTGCCTCTTAATTCTATTGGAGGAATTGGAATTGTTGAAAGATGAATTGGGGGTCTTGGCAGATTCATTAAATCTAATTGTGGCTTATTTATTATTGATTTTGGAATAGCATAATTTATCGGTGAGCTTATTATTTTTGAATATCCAAAATTCTTTTTTGCAATTGTTTTTAGAATTGATAAAGTAAATGATTTAATAAAATAGGAGTTAGCTAACAGAAGCTTGTCCATTTTAAACCTCAATTTTCCTAATTGGAGGTGGCATACTTTGGGGTCTTTGAATTATACCTGATTTTTGCCTTAATTTTTCTTCCAAGGTAACAAGACCTTTAGCAAGGGTTTTGTTTTGATCAAGAAGCGAATCTATTTTATTTAACATATCTTTATTTTCTTCAGGATTTAAATTGGTTTGATTTTGACTGACAAAGTTTTTAGCAGATAATTCAAAAACTTCAAGAAGATTTGAAATTTGTGAGGAAAGTGATTCAAATTTTATTGCTAAGTTTGTCATTGCTTTTTGTAACCCTGTAAAATTTTCAAGAAGCAATTTTTGAACTTCAAAAGTGTTAATTGAATTTGCTTTTTTTCTAGCACTATTTTTCCTCTTTTTTCTTTTTTTATCTCCCATCTCTTTTTTAATAAGTTAGACCTATTTATAAATTCTTTGTATTAATGGGCGCAGGAGGAATTGAACCCCCCTCTGACGGTTACTCACATTAAAAATGCTGGAGCCGTCTATTCTACCAATGAACTATGCACCCTAATAAGAATTATACTGATATATTTTTAAAGGTTTATCTAGGCAAGTTTTTTCATTTCTTCTATCTCTTTTATAGAAATTGCAGCTCCTTTAAATTTTACTGCATAAAGCATTGCATCTAGGACTATTTTGTCCTTTTTATATTCTAAAAGACCATGTTTATATGCAATATAAATTAATTCTGATGAACGTATGAACTTGAATGATTTTAATTTTTTTAATTCATTAAGATTTGCATTGATTTTTGTGTGAAGCTTTTTTTCCATCAATGCTTTTAATATTTCTGGAGATTCGGTAAGCATTCGTGTTGTTCTTTCATCAACTACAACGAGATTATCACAGTTACATAGTGTTGAAAAAGCAAGGCACGATGCCTCGCCTTCTTGAATTAAGTTTATACTTTTATTTGATTTGAATGAGCTGTTAACAATGTTTATTATCCTTTCTTTTTCTCTTTCTAAAATGTTGTTTTTCACAAAATCTGAAGACAATTTAAGTATGCCTCTTTCAAGTAGGTCTCTTACTTTAACTGCTTCTAATTCATATTGTTTTATTTGGATGGGTCTATCAATTAATTCATTTTTAACTTGGGGGGTAATAATAAACTCCATTTCAAAATTATCTTTTAGTGTCTCAATAATATCTAAAATTCCGCTCATAGAAAGAGATATTAGAGGTCCTGCATCAAATATAAGATATTTCATGAGAAAAAATCCTCTGCAATTTTAATTCTCTTTTTTGTTTCTAAAGATTCAACAGGTTCAATTGAACGCGATTGGCCTATGTATGAAGCAACATCCCACAGGTTGATCCCAAGAAGCTGGGCTGTTCTTTCCATGCTTAATCCATGTTCATATATTTTTGAAGCTTTATTTATCTGGGCTTTTTTATATATATCTTCTATATACTCTCTAAGGTTTGAATCTATACTGGTTATGGAAAACCTTATTCTTTTTTCACACTCACGAAACTTTTCAAAGTTTTTTTGTTGCAAGGCCTCAATAGCAAGGTTTAGATTTTTTATTAGCGTTGCATAGAATTCATCCCATCCACCCATTTCTTTATAATATTCTCTCTCTATTATTTTTCCTATTGAATAGACAAGAACAGCTATAACTATATTGTCATGATCTTGCGAAATTGTTGCTGTATGAACTGTTTGGTCTGATAGATTCTTTATCTTAGCAGAATCTTTTTCACTTATTGCATCTAATGTTTCTTTCAAAATGCGGATAATATTATCAACCTCTTGCATTTTAATTTAAGTGATTTGTATTATATAAACTTTTTTAAGTACTAAATTCTTATATAAATCATGGAAATATTATTGGACACAAGTTTTATCTTAACTTGTGCAAAGCAAAAAATTGACTTTTTTAGCTTGGCTAGTGATCTTTTTGATGAAAAAATAGAATTCTTGCTCCCAAAGGAAGTTTTGAGTGAACTGGAAAAGATTTCAATCAGGTCTGGAGAAAGAACAGAAGATAAAAATGCAGCCAAATTAGCATTAGAATTAATAAAAATAAATAAAATAAGGCATATAACCCTAAACACAAAAATTGTTGATGTGGGCTTGGTTAATTACATTAAAACACATGATGGAGCGGTTTTGGCTAGTTTAGATAAAAAAATTAAGAAAAAAATAAATGCAAGGTGCCTTGTAATAAGAAATAAAAAAAATTTAGCGATAATATAAGAAAGCTTTATAAAGCAATTTTATCTCTTTAAAATATGTTCTATTTAGTTGAAGTTGAGGATTATGTAAGGGTAGAGCCAAAGTTTTTTGGTTTAACTACAGCAGATGCTATAAAGCAACAGCTTATAGAAACTTATTCAAATTATCGTGATAAAGAGCTTGGAACTGTTGTTTCTGTTTTAGATGTTTTGGAAGTTGATGAGGGAATAATTATCCCTGGTGATGGGGCGGCTTACTATCGTTCTTTGTTTAAATTAGTTATTTTCAAGCCAGAATTGCAAGAGGTTATATATGGAACTATAGATGAGATAACTAATTTTGGAGCATTTATTAATATGGGTGTAATGAGGGGAATGATTCATATCTCTCAAACAATGGAAGATTTTGTCAGTTTTTCAAAAGCAGGTAGTTTAACTGGCAAGGATGGAAAGAAGTCATTAAATAAAGGAGATAATTGTATTGCAAGGATTATTGCAATTTCATATAAGGGTGAAGAGCCAAAAATCGGACTAACAATGAGACAACCAGGTTTGGGAAAGTTAGAATGGGTAAAAGCTGAAAAAGCAAAAATAGCAAGATCTAGCGGGATAAAAACAGAAGAAAAGCCAGCTAAAAAAAAGGAGGCTAAGAAATAAAAATGGTAAAAGAAAAAGCATGCTTGAATTGTAGGACTATATTTGAGGGAGAAAAATGCTCATTATGCAATGAAACTACTTTTACAGAATCTTCTAAGGGTAGAATATATATTTTTAATCATGCAGAATCAGAAATAGCTAAAAATATGAAGTTACAAGGGAAGGGGTTATTTGCAATAAAAACAAAGTAAAATGGAATCTAAAATTTTAAAACATATTAAAAATCCTCTTTTAAATAGAGAAGAATATTTTTTACAAATAAAATCTGCTTCTAACCCAAGTTTTATAGAAGTTAAAAAACATTTGGGCAAAAATGAAGAGCTTTCAGTTGTTAAAGAAGTGAGAGGAAATTTTGGGAGGAATGAGTTTAATGCTAATGTTTTTGTTTATGACTCAAAAGAAGCAATGACAAGAATTGAAAAGGTTCCCAGAAAGGTCAGAAAAAAATTAACAGAAGAAGCAAAAAAGGTAGCGGAATCTCAGCCTAAACCAGAGGAGAAGAAATAAGATGGCAGTAAAAGCAAAAATAAAAGGGAAGAAAAAGCATAAAAACCAGCCTACATCAAAAAAATATTCAAAATATAAAATTGAAAGTGATAAGCTGGTTAAAGCAAGATCTTGCCCAAGATGTGGACCCGGCATATTTTTAATGTTGGCTGATAATCGTGCTTATTGTGGTAAGTGCCACTTTACTGAATTTATAAAAAAGTAGAGATATTAGTCTTCTTTGATAGCTTCATTTATTTCTTTTATGAGCTCATTTGCTTTTGAACTCTCAATTAATTCTACTTTTTCGGGACTCTCTGCTTTTTCTTCCATTTCTTGAACTATTTTTGCAATTTCTTCCTCTTCTTTTATGACTTTATCTTCTGGCCAGACTTCTTCAAATTCTTTTAATATTTCTTCATATTGTGGATTTTCTTTGAACATGTTCATTTTTTCGAGATACATAAAAATATCTTCAAAATGAGTTTGCTGGTGAAGGTATAACTTCTCTTGGTTTGATAAATGCAGAACAGGCAAGAAAGCTGCTAACTTTTCTTCATTTGTTGGAGCTAATTCTGAAAAAGTCATTTTTATTCTTGTTTCATTTACGTTGCTCTTTATTTTTAGGTAGATTTCTTTAATTCTGTCTTTTAAATTTATTCTGTTAATTTTAGGCAATACAACTAGTGCTGATTTCTCAGCCTGAATTTCTTTTATTTCTTTTGCAATCCTTCTAGATTCTGTTTCAATTGCATTATTTAGTGTTGTCATTAATTCTTGCAAACTGATTTTTCTTGCTCTGGGCAATGGTGTTTTAGGAATAAGTAGAGGTAGCTCATTTTCATCAATTTCTATCTTTTCATAAGTATAACTTTTTTCTTCTTTTCTTCCATATAGAATTTCATTCAGATCCTGAATATATTTATTAACTAGCAGTTCGGCCTTTAGCCTTAATAATATCGCACAGGCAAGCAAAACCTTAGAAGATAAAAAGAAATTTTCTTCTTCCATTTGCTTTATTTTTTCTAGGTATTTCTCAGCTAAGATAGATAGATTTATATCCCAAGGATCAAGCTGTTCTGTTCTTATCAAGTCATAAATTATCTCTTGCCAGCCAATTTCTTCTCCAGTGATCAGATCATAAACTTGATCTTGATTAATTTTATCTTTTTTTCTCTCTTCTTCTTTATCATCCAGGCTGAAAACCATAATAAAATCATGATGTACTGATTAATAAAGATTTTTAGCCTAATCAAATATAAAGGAATAGTGATGTCATCCAATAGTTACAACAAAACCGAAAGCTTTAAATAGTGGTGTAAATTAGTATATTTATCACCTCTTTTTCCCCAGAAGAGGCAGATAGGGCATCTTTTTGACCGCTCTATTAGCCTCTTCCAGGGTTATAATCAACAAAATAAAATGGCATCAAAGCTTAAATGTCACATATGTAAGGCGGCAATACCTCATTATAGAAAGAATTCTTTAGAATATGAAGATTCGGTTCCTTATCTAAATTGCAAGCCTGTTTGCTCTAAATGTTTTAACGAGCAGAAAAATTGGCTTTTAGATAAAAGATTGAGAGAACAAAGAATACTTAAGATAAAGCAAATGCAGTTATCACGATATTAATTCTTTTGAGTATTTGAATACAAATAATCTGTAATCAACAAGTATACTAAAATAAATAATTTAATAAGTTTTTATTAAATCTTTTTTATAAATTTCTCTGAGAAAAACAAGACAAGTAGCACATAAAACTAATGGAAAGATATTTATTTTTCAAATACTAATCTTATTTTCAGACAATTTATTTAGAAGATCTTTTTCACCCATTAATTCTTCTTTTCCTGATTTCATGTTTCTTAATTTGAATTTTTTCTTTTTTATTTCATCTTCTCCTATAAAGACAACAAAAGGTATTGAATAATAATTTGCATATTCTAATGCTTTAGATACTTTATCCATCATAAAGCAAGAAACTAAATTTTTTCTTAGCTTGTTCATTAGATTCATTGTTTTTTCAGTTTGCCCTATTGAGATTAGCAAACATTTTGTGTATTCTGCATTTACATTTGGATAATCTAAAATTCTACCTAATGAAATTCCTACCGCCGGAATTTCTTTGCCGATTAATTTACCCACCAAATTATCATATCTGCCCCCTGCAAAAATAGCTCCTTTTAATTCATCACAATATGCTTCAAATACATTTCCAGTATAATATGAAAATCCCCTCATTAAAAATGGAGAAAAAATTGCATTTATTTTATACTCTTTGCATAGGTTAAATAATTCTAAAATTTCATTTGCTCCTTTAAATTTTTCTTTGACAAAATAAGCTAGATCTTTCTGAAGGATTTTGAATAATTCATATATCTGAGATTTATCTGCATATTTAACTAATTCTGATTTGACTGCATCTTCTCCTATTTTTGGTATTTTATCTATTTCTCTTAAAACATTTTGCACATCACTTATTTCCAATCTTTTAAGAATATCATTTATTAGTTTTCTGTTATTTACAAATAATTTGTAATCCATTTTAATTTCTTTGCAAACATTATTTGCTATTGCTAAACATTCTGCATCTGCTCTTATTGTTAAATCACCGATTATATCTGCATCGCATTGTATTAATTCGCGATATCTATCTTTTTCAACTGGTTCGTCTCTAAAGTTATAGCCAATTTGGTATCTTCTAAATGGGAGTTTTATATTTGGATTTTCTTTAAAAATTCTTTTCAACTGAAATGTAAATTCATATCTTAAACTTAATTCTCGATTTCCTCTATCAGTTAATTTAAATCTATCTGAGACAGCAGAATCTTTTTCATTATCCCCTCTTGCTGATTCTTCATATTCAATTGTTGGAGTTTCAATTGGGACAAATCCAAATACTTTAAAATTTTTCTCGATAATTTCCTTAATCTTCTGTCTTTTCAATGATTCTGGAGGTAGCACATCACGAAAACCTTTAACTAATTCAATTGTCATCTTTTTTCCCCTATAAGTTTATCTTGATTTTCCTTATTTAAATAAGTTTCTTTTGAAAGGAGTATTGCTAAACTAACTGCTTCTTCTGCATTTTTTACTCCAATTATTTTTCTTCTTTTTCTGTTATCTAAAAAACTATCAGCAAGTTTATCGCTCCATCCACCATAACCCATTAAAGAAATTATTGGTATATTTGATTGATATGCAATGGCTATTTCAGTCAAGGTTCCCGAACCTCCCCCAATAGCAATAATTACGTCGCAACTATTAACGAGTACAAATTCTCTTCCTCCTCCCCGTTCCAATCCTGTTGCAATAACGATATCTAAATAATTTTTGTCAAAAACATCTTTGCTTTTATTGTAAGTTACTCCAATTGTTAATCCTCCCGCTTTCTTTGCTCCCCTTGCAGAAGCAGTAGATAGACTATCATAATCTTTTTCAGCTCCATAAACAACAACATTACCTGATTTTGCAATTAGTTCTCCAATTTTCTCTGCAACTTGTTCTGTTTCTTTATCGTAGGTTAAATCCGCTGCACTACCCATTACTCCTATCTGTATTCTTCTCATTTAACCCTCCAAGAAAAAGTTCTATTTTTAAGGGCGAGTAAGGAGAATCGAACTCCTGTCGTCCGAGCCACAGTCAGACATTCTGCCATTAAACTATACTCGCCATTGCCAAGACACCTACGCGGTTTCTTAGGCTTTATCTTCCCCTTGAAATTGTCCGCTACGCTTGGTATGCAATTTAATTGAAAAGTGGATATAAAAATGTTTTGAGAAAGATACATTGGTGAGTTAGCGGTTGGTAGAACATCAAAAAAATAAAATCTAATAATCCATAAATTTCTTAGCATAAGCCCATCTTAAATCACTAATTGGCTTTAAAATCCCATCCCTGATTACATACCAAAAATCCCAGCCATTATTTGATTCTTTTCCTAAAATCCTTGCACTTACAGAATGAATTGAGCCAACCTCTCCGTTGCTTATTGTTCCATTTGCGTTTATCTTTGCTTTATTAT
>Ga0172375_10001197_pt1 | contig 41772 bp, 39 predicted proteins | sample LakKiv1m_FD_114537 | JGI IMG/M metagenome (GOLD analysis project Ga0172375, IMG submission 114537) | Freshwater microbial communities from Kabuno Bay, South-Kivu, Congo - kab_092012_11.1m | ecosystem: Environmental > Aquatic > Freshwater > Lake | place: Democratic Republic of the Congo... | reverse complement strand
TTCTCCTGCCTTCACCTTAGCCAGAATCTCTGCTTTGACCTCATGGGCAACTCCTGCCATACGTACCTCCTTCAACACAATCATTGTACTTGAATTTATGTCTAGTTTAAGGGGTACGGGTCAGTCCAGTAAAAATGATAGAAAGCCCTACATTTGTAGTTTTCTTAAAAACTCCTGTCATACATCCTCCTGAATTTGTGGGCTGGGAAAAAAAGATAACAACAGAAAATCGAGTTTCACAATTATTCGGTACGAAACCTTGGATTTTACTTACTGGTTGTTTTGATGGCAAAAGAATTACAGATGGGCATACTTCACTAATTCAAGCGTTATCTAATATTGCCCCCGTTGTGATTGGCATTGAATCTGATGAAACATTATTTTGGAATAAAGGTATGTTTCGACCATTTTTACATCAAGTCGATCGTGTTGAAAGAATAGCTAAACTTCCGGAAGTATCAGCAGTTATTCCTTTTATCACAACGGTTATATATAACACTAATATTGGTAGAAGAACAAATTTAGAATTTTTTGAACGTTTTTTACGTATGCGTCCACCAATTGTTCCAATATATGCATTTGATCCTTCTAATCCATACCGTGATAGTATGAATGGAGATGCAAAATCGATCGGTGCAGAAAGATTGGTTTACGAACTTTATCCTGCAAAGTCAACGTCACAAACACTTGGGTATTAATGTTTAATTGTATATAACAATTATTTTTATTAATATTAATAACAAAATATACTCCCCACAGGTTGGAATTCCTGAAGAGAGCGAGTTGGGGTTACGATTGCTGAAGCACTTCCTCCATCAAGGTTAATTGCATCTTGAATGTTCCATTTTTCTTGGTTTGCAATAAGAGAAAGGATAGAAGGAAGTTCTGTGAGTTTTGGTCCATCGTAAACAGATTCTCCATTATAAATGGTAATGAATATCAATGTTCCATTGGTTAAAACGAGAGCTACAGATCGCCTTGCTCGTTCATCATTTGTTATTGATAGGCGCCTATTCTGTTTGTCTGTTGCAAGAAGCGGGCCTGTTTGGATAGCCAATCTGCTCTCAGAAGGTTTATTAACTGATATCGTTGCTTTATTTGAAATAGAAAGAAAGCCGTTAATAAGAGTGCTTGATGAGACGTTTCCTTTTAATCCTTCATTATTTATCCAAAGACCGAGAGGTTTGTAATTTGTGTCATAGAATCCGGCGTTTATAGCATACGAACACCCATTTTGTTTAACCAATTCCGACATTGCCATCCTTTTGTCAAAATTCGGTATAAGAGCAAGTTTTGAGTTATTCTCAACTTTAAACCAGATATACGAATATGAGAATCCATCAAAGGACACAGTTGGATAATGCGGCTCAACGTCGGTTGGTTCAACGACAATTGGAAGATTGGGGATTAACGGAGATGTTTGGTGGTTTCTGTAAGACCGAATTGCAAACATGAAGGCCATACACAAGAAAACACCAATGAGTATTTTTACCGGTGTTTTCATGCCTTTCGTCCTCCTTTAATCCATGTAACTGAAGATAGTAAAGGAGCGTAGAGATCGTCTTCCAGAGAGATTTTTAGGGACTTTAACTCATCGTGTGTCGGTTCGTGATCGACAAACTGTATATGAGGAATGTCAGAAATGACAGCCAAAGGAGTTTGTTCGTTTCCCTCTCCCATTGTATAGACAGCTGAGGCAGCAAGGCCATCTATGACGCTTGTATTGACTGAATTGAAGTGTCTCCCGAATATATCCGGAGAGTTGATATAGCTCTTAAGAGGTAGAAAACCGCACCATGAAAGACAAATTCCAGTAACTCCCCATCGAAGCATTGTCGAGTGACTGTCTGTCACAATAATACCGAGGTTCTTTATAGCATTTTTATTCTTCAGATACGTCCATATTTTATTCGTCACATATTGGATATCTTTGGGCCAAAGTACATAATATCCATCTCCATTAGATTCATCAACGCCAGCGTTTGCGATAAGGATATCCTCTGTAATGGTGGTAATAAAACCATACTTGGGCATTGCTTCATGGGTGAGGTAATAGTCAGACTCCTCATGGATAAGTTTTTTTTTGTCTACACCTGGCTCAATTTTCACAACTCTCTTTTGGCAGAGACTTATAATTTTTGATGTTATCGCTACAACTGAGTTTTCCTCAAGCACCGGGCAAAAACGGTCAAGAATGGAAAATAAGTCATCTCCAGAATGAATAGGAAGAGTTTTTACTGCTGTTACTATCATATTCCTATTATACAGTATTAGAGGGTAATCAAAAGGAAAAAGTGAGAGTATAGCTATTTAAACTTTTTACTAGGTTTGACGAGTTTGGCTACCATTATAATCTGCATAACAGAGCCATCTTCTCCTTCAATTTCCGTACTTCCTGACAGCCGTTGATATTCACGGAGATAATCAGACATGGAATTTTGAATCTCCTTCATGTCGAGGGTAAGATCTTTCACTTTTTTGTTTAAATCAGCAGCTTGAGGTTGTTTAAGTAATTCCGATTTTGTCTTGCTTTTGATTTTTGCCGCTTCTTTTGCCGCTTTATCATGTTCTTGATATGTTGGGTCATTTAAAAACATATCAGAAAGCATTTCTTTAAGCTTTTTAAGCTCTATTCTTCCTTTTTCAAGAGAAGCAGTATTGGTTTTTATTAGTGTCTCAAGGTTCTGTAAGACTTCAACGCCTTCATTTGGTTGGGGATCTATATTTTGTGTATCCATATCTAGATACTATACAAAATACCTATTCAAAAAAACAAGAGGGGGAATTCATATATACCAACTCTATAACAGGTTTTTGAGGTATTCTCTGTATGAAGGTACATCAGAAAGCGTCATGATATGAGATCTAATCTCTGAGGCATTCTCACTTCCCTTTATATACCATGCAAGATGTTTCCGGAGAGATAAAGGATTTGTTTTTGGAATGAGTTTGTCAAAGTATTGAAGATGGAGAAGTGCTGCAGTAATGCGATCTTTAAACGTTGGTATTTTTCCAGAAAATACCCATGGATTTCCTAATGCGCCTCTTCCAATGAGAACGCCATCAGGTGTATATTGCTGAGAACATTGAAGAGCCTGTTTGTGAGACTGAATATCTCCATTTCCTAAAAAGATAACACCATGTGTCTTTGCCAGTTTTGATATTTCATGCAATACTTCCCAATCTGCTTTTCCTTCATATTTTTGTGTAGCTGTCCTCCCATGAGCTGACAAACAATCCGGGTGTATATCTATAAGCGGTTCAATCCAACTATGAATATCTTCTTTGTCATATCCTATTCTTGTTTTAATAGATACTCCGATAGGACGATTAATTCTTTTAGATTTTCCCATACACTTAACAGCAGTATTGAATTTTACTGGGAAGTCATACTCATCAAGTGTTTTTCCATTGTGATAGTCTGAAATTGCAGATCTTACTGAGGTAACTAACTCTTTTGCTTTTCCAGTGTTCCCAATAAGAGCTGCTCCACTTCCGCTTTTGACAACATGATCGTCCGGACATCCCATATTAATATCTATCCCGTCAAAACCCAAAAAACAGAGTATGAGAGAAGCAATATACATGCGTTTTGGATCAGCGCCAAATAATTGTCCAACTAGTGGAATCGTACTGTTGTCGGAAATAAAAGGAACAAGGAGTCTTGAAATCCCACGGGATAACCCTTCGGCTGATACAAATTCGGTATAAAGGACAGTAGGGTGACCAACCTGAGCAATAACAGCTCGGAAGGGGGCGTCAGTTATACCATCCATTGGAGACAGTCCGAGAATTGGTCTTTGAAGTGTATGCCAAAATGGTTTACCCATGAGTGTATTGTATAATGGATTATGAGTATGATCAAAAGAAAGCGAAATAACGCTCTCTATAGCATTGGCGCATGCATCCTCACAATGACGTGCATTTTTCTTTTTTGGCTATTTTATCCTAAAAAACCAGTTGAGTCTCCAAAAACACTATCTGAGATGGACACAATCGTCAACGCTCTAACGTTTGATGAAAAAGTAGGACAATGCATTATGGTGTCTTTGAGTGACGAATACATCTCAACAGAAACTGCAACACTCATCTCATCCCTTCATCCAGGCGGCATTCTCATTACCGGAACCCACACAATAGATGGATTAACTAAAATGGTTAAAAATATAAAAAATCTTGAACTAAAAATTCCGCCTTTTATTGCTATCGACGAAGAGGGAGGACCTGTAAGAAGGATCATTGAAGACAATAATCCAGGACCCCGCATATTGTCTCAAGACAGTGATACTGCAGTTTGTAGGTACACCAAGAATACATCAGAACTTCTCCATTCTATTGGAATAAACACTAATTTTGGTTTAGTCGCTGATATTGCATGGCATCCTCAAAATTACATTGCAAACAGGTCATATGGATCAAACCCACAAAAAGTATCATTGTATGTAGAAAAGTATATTGACTGCGCAAAGCCAATTCTAACGATAGCGAAACATTTCCCTGGCCATGGAAGGACGGATCTAGACTCTCATACACACATTCCTCAGACTGACATTAGTCTTGCGACCTGGGAAAAAACAGATCTAGTCCCTTTTAAAGCAGCAATAGAGAAATACGTCGATTTTATCATGATAGGGCATCTTATTTATTCGGATATAGCATCAGAACCAGCATCACTTTCACCCTATTACACACAAAAAATACACTCCTTGGGGTATTACGGACTTACCATCACTGATGACCTATCAATGCTCTTTAAACAAGGGAAAAATGTACAACAAACTATAGAAGCTGCGCTTATTGCCGGATCAGATATGCTTCTTTTTGTAGCTAAACCAGAAGATGCATTTTCCTACGTGAATACTGTTAAAGATGATATTAAGAATGGAGTAATTTCAGAAGAAGAACTACATACGAGACTTAAAAGGATTCTCCAAAAGAAACGTGACAAACTCTCATGGTAGATGTTCATCTCCATTGGAAGGAGGCGGAGTCGTGGACGGTGGAGGAAGCGGCATTTGGTCAGCCATTTGCTGTCGGTAAACGATATATCCTATTCCACCCAAAAGGATTACTGCAACGACTAGAACGATTCTTCCAAACGGGAATGAACCTTTTACGGTAAAAGCGATTGTCGACACTTTTTTGCCTCCTGATGCGTTTGTTGCAGTAACGGTAATCTCTTTCTTTCCTGTCGATAATGCTTTTGTCACAATATAGCGCCATTTTCCCTCTGCATCAGCCGTCGTTGTAAACGTTGGGCCTCCCGGAGTAATCGCAATATCAACAACAGCATACGGGTCAGTTTTTCCTGTTACCGTAAATGTTGTCCCTGTTTGGCCAGAAGGATTTGCAAATGTATCAATAGATAAAGATGGCTCTGTTGGAGGAAGAGATGGCGTTGGTGTTAGTGTCGGGTATGGGGAAATAAATATTCCATTATCAGCAAGTGGCACTGGAGTGATTGTCGGAGTAGACGACGGATAAATCGTACCGGTCGGAGTCTGTGTGGGAGATTTATACGCTGTTGGCGTCGGGCTCTTATACGGTTTTGTCGTATTGGTTGGTTTGGCTGAAGGGACAGGCGTCGGGGTCCTTGATGGTGTTGGAGTTCTCGATGGAGTAGGTGTTCGTGAAGGTGTAGGTGTTCGTGAAGGTGTTGGGCTTCTGTATGGCGTCGGTGTATTTGATGGAGCGGTACACGCGCTCATATCTGTTGTCCATTGGCTTCCTGAGGCAGGGCAACAATATGACTTACCCCCGCACGATCCCGTTCTTCCTTTCCAATTGCAGAGCTGCTGATCGCCATCCGGATCACTTGCTGAGCTACAATTGGTAATCATCCAATATCCATTGTTCTGTACATTTTGACACCCATTGTCATTGCAGCTACCAGCTTTTGATCGTTGGTATTGGTTAAACCCTAAAAAATATACAAAAACTGGGAGAGTAAAAGCTACGAAAAGAAGAGAAACCATAAGAAGTACAAATTTCTTTGTAAAAATTGGTGAAGTAGATTGTTTTTTTACAGCTTTTTTCGTCATATAGTATAAGTAATGTTCATAGTATACAAAATTTGCTCTTGTTATTGAATAGTGTAATAGCTATTTTTTGTTTTCCCTTTCTTAACGAGAAGATTTTTGTCTGCCAGTCCTTTTAAAAGGTTATGGGCCTGCTGTCGGGAAACTTTAAGAGCTTTGACTACATCTTGAGATGTAATCTCGCGCTTCTCTTGGACAATCTTTAACACCTCTTTCTCTTTTGTCGTTGGTTGGTCTTCAATGCGAAGGGTTAATAATGCTTCTTTTGACCTGGATAACGCACTCTGGAGTGAATACTTCACTCCATCAGTGAAGTATTCAAGCCATTTTGTCTTGTCGCCAACGTCAGCTGAATGGAGCATGTCGGAGTATTGCTGTCTATCTATGTCATAGTAGTCATCTAGAACAAAATATTTATTAATCAAATACCCATGCTGGATAAAATACAATGCAGTTAACAGCCTGCATACCCTTCCATTCCCGTCTTCAAAAGGGTGGATATACACAAATTGATGATGGAATATGCCGGCATGGATAAGAGGGGATATATCAGGCTTTTTTTGAACCCATGTATAAAGGTCTTCGAGGTCTTTTTTAATAGCTCCCTTTGTGTGATGCGGTGGATCGTGCTTAACGCGTAAAGACACATTTCCTTTCTCTTCCTTGTATTTACCGATAACAACTTTTACGTTCCTTATAACCCCTGCTGTTGGGTCAACACCAGTCATGAGCCGTTTATGGAATTCAGTCGTCAAATGGATCGAAAGAGGTAGATCAACGTATGAAGTCATATTCTGAAGAATGTAAAAATAATTAAAGACTTCTTTTTCATTTCGGTTGACTGGCACCCTATCGTCAAGAAGGAGGTTTGTCACCTCAGGCAACGTCAACGGGTTTCCCTCTATTTTGTTGGAAGCATACGAAGACTTAATCTGATTATGGCGGGTAAGGTTGAGTTCAAGCTTTTTGGGCAAACGTAATGCCTCAATTTGGCCATACAGGCGTTCAATGACGGCAATATTGTTGACAAGAATGTTTGATAGCGTGTATTTTGGTACAAAAGAACTCATTAAATTATTATACAAATATAAATACAATTGTCAAGCTATTTGTAAAGATAATTGACTCATTTGAGGCTAAATAGACAAGTTTATGAAATTACTAATTGTAAAGTAAATTGTAAAGATAATTGTATAGTGATATTAACCGGTATGTAAAGTAAGTCGATTGTTTGGACGATACCGTCTTCCGGCTTTTGATAATGATTCTATAGATTTAAAAGCGCTTCCAACACCAACAACATCCATCGTAGCTGAACGTACTGTAAATACTTCACCTATGCCCAAGGCATCAAATAGTTTTGTATGAAATTGTCGTTCAGCTTCAATAAATGCTTTTGTCTTGTAAATATTTCCAAATCCGCTTGAAAGAATAATTTTGATTGACTGAAAGCCATTTTCATCAAGTTTTTTCCGTAAAGTATACACTCCCTGAATTGAAACGCCTTTTTCAATTCCGCCTTGCATGCTATTTTCTCCGCATGTGTCGACACGAATTCCATAGAGACGTTTTCCTAATGTTCTGGCACACAGTAAAGCGTCGTCAATCTCCTTATTTTGAAAATCAACCAACGCAATCCTTGGAACATTTGTATCAATTATCCTATCAAATGCTTTAAGGGATTCAATAACTGCTTTGTCAAAGCCATATTTAAAGGCATATATGCATTCCAATGAATGAGGAATTGTACCGATCCCTTTCTTGTCATTTGCATTGGCTCCAATATCTGTTGATGCTTCTATAGCTCCTCCGTCAAATGCTGCTTTTGAAATACGAAAATCCCAATCATAACGCCAATGCCTTGCTCCAAACCAATACACAGGTCTGTCACCGACAACATCAACTACAGTCTTAACATTTTTTGATATTTCATTCATATCAGGAAAACAGTGGTCATTCTTTATAGTCGTTTCAGCACTTAATACTCCAAGGATTATGGTTTCAAGAGGTATAATATCCTGAGCCGGGCCTTCCAAAATCATAATTGTTTCTTCAGGTTGATATATGTCTCCATCAGAAAGAGAATATATGCGACCGCCGTGTTCTTGAAGTTTTGAAAATTTACGTATAATAGCAAGAACTTCATTTATCCCGTATATTTTTCCTGGTCCTTTTCGAATGAAAATTTGAGCACGAATGTATTGATTCAATTTATCAGATTGGATAATTTGAAGTGATCGCAGAAAGTATGTATCTGTATATGGTTCGTAATGTGATGGCAAATGAAACATACTGGCATTTTATCTCACAAAGCAAAGTCTATCCATTCAATGTATATTTTGCTAAAATAACGATAAGCCCCGTTCGTCTAGCGGCCTAGGACATCTGGTTTTCAGCCAGAGAATCGCCGGTCCGAATCCGGCACGGGGTACAAGTCATATTAAATTATAAAAAATGTGATTTATAAATAGATGAATAACACTACTGAAACAATACATAAAGGTTTTGATATAAATAAAATCTGGGGTAAGGTAGTTGAATGGGGTAAATCATGTTTATGGGAAGAAAATGCTAAAAAAAAACAGGAAGGTATAAAAGTTCCATACTCATATGGACAAACTCCAATAGAATTAAATAATAAACCAAAAGGCCCAATCATTTTTACAGAAGAACAAAAGGCACAAATCCGACGAGAAGCAATGCATGATTTGTCATCGAGATCTTGATATTTGCATGAAAGAGAACCAATATAAAAGTCTTGTTGAATTAAATAATTGAAGCTAGATGCTAATAGTTTTTCTACATTAATACACTTTAGATTGTCCTAATAATCCATCTTCTTTACTTCTGTGATATAATCCCATTGATACGCGCTAAAAGGCGCATTTTACGTTCATTTTATGAAAAGCTTAACTAATTCACTTTTCATTGCTCTCTGTTCACTCATCATGTTTTTTGTGTCAGTTAGTCCAGTGCAAGCTCAGGAAGGGCCATCTGTTTCAATTGATAAACCAACATTATCATGTGGAGACCAGACAATAACTGTTTCCGGTACCTCAAATTATGATCTTGAGATAATGAATATTCTTGTGTCGTCAACCGACATGACACCACAAAAAACATCTATTTTTGGTGGTGGAGACTGGAGTATCTCAAATCAGACTTTCTCAGTTGGTAGCCACACGATCACTGCAATTGTGACATACGCAGGATGCGAAACTGATTGCCAGGTTTTAGCATCAGATACATGGGATTTTACGATTGAAGCCTGTGAAGAGGAAGAAAGTACAACAGAAAGCGGAACAGGTGGAACACCTCCGACCTTTGCGGGAAGCTCAACAGAAGCACCACAATGCGGGATGAATGCACCAACTAACACTGGTGCCAACTTTCATGTCTATCGGAATGGACCTGATGCAATCCTTAAATGGTGGCCAACAGGAGGCAACAAAGCCAATATATATTACAAGCAAGTGGGATCGAGCGTTTGGCAATACGCACTTCGAGATATAGATAATACAGGACTAACAGAGATTCATTGTCTTGGTACTCTTGACATCGTATTTGCCCTCCAACAAGCAAATGGATGTGCAGGCGGTTCTTTGACTCAATACGTCGTTGACAGCGGAACAAATGGATGGATGTTGTTTCGATAAACAAATACTATGAAAATAAAAACAGGCACACAGTATCCAAATTTGCTTTCTAATTTTTTGGAACAAAAAAGTATATTTTCTTCTACTTCTGAACTAGGAACTCTTGAGTCGTACTATTCCAAAAGTCAACAATTCAGAAAATCAACTGTAGAGCTGTCAGACAAAACACTCGGAGAAAATAGACCGCTTCTTGTCACAATCCCAATGGGAGTCTCAGGAACGACAAGCAAACGCTTGTTCCGTGCATGGAAAAGACTGTCTCTCATATTTTCATTGAAACTTAAATATAAACCATCAGCTCACACTGTAATACTAACGTCAACCGTGACTAAAGCACATAAACATGTACCACGTTTGGTGACTGTTCCAACGGACGCAAGTATCATCTCAAAACCAATAAGCGAGGCAGTGAAAATTGAGTCTAAACCCACAAATATACCTATTACTAAAATACTGTATTTTTCTTTAGGAATACTGTCAGTAATCTTAGGAATAATATTTAATATCTACTTTTTTTAAAAGGAAGTTATTTTCGATAACACTTTCTGCATCGGGCTTCAAAAACATTATCTTTTAATGATTTAACATGTATTGGATCAATAATTAGTGGATCAAGTGTTTCTCCTTTTGTTACTTTCGTGTGATACACAGCTTCAGCTCCACAAATCGAGCAAATGGATGTCAATTTTGTCACTTTATCAGCAAGAGCCATGAGAGTAGGAATTGGTGGAAAAGGTTGAAAATCAAATGTTAATGCCAAACCAGTGATAATGATATGTTTTCCATTATCGAGTAATTGTTGGACAACTGGAATAAGATCTTCTCCTAACCATTGAGCTTCGTCAATCGCTACAATTTCCGTACTGTTCTTTACTTTCTTTGCAATATCTTTTGCGCATTCAATAACCTCACATTCAAACGTGATACCTCCGTGGGAATAAAGTTTTTTATCAGCGCCGTAACGAATGTCAATTTTATGCTTGAATGCCTGTATTTTTCTTTTTCCGATTTTTGCACGCTTGACCTGTCGAATGAGTTCTTCTGTTTTTCCGCAATACATTGGCCCCGCAATGACCTCAAGATAACCTGTTTTTTTGATCATTTTACTAAATTATAGTATATTTAGTTCCTAATTTATATGATAAGAGTATCTTTGGAAACGTTACGCACTTTGCCTATAGATTCTGTCTTAAGCTCACAAGGACAGGCTGATAAAAAAGTAAAAGAAGCAGAGGAAGGCTTACAGGAAGCAGACAGTTGGATGAAAAGTTATGAAGGCAAGATTTACCAAATGAAATATTAGACGTTTTACTAAGATTTCAAGGACTGTCACAACAGCGTGTAGAGAATGCGAAAACTGATGCAGTTAATTTTAAATATGAACGGACTGGTGGTCGTAAACAATAATTAGCTTTTCGGGTATTATTTGATATAGTTTGCTTCTTTTATGGTATATTGACCCATCCTCTTTTCGGGTTTTATTATGTTTTTATATGGCAGAACCCATAAACGAGGCAATATCTGTAGACCTTCTGTATAACCACATACGAAATACCGTACATCCATGGATTTTCACCTGGCACGGACGGCAATACCGCTGTATGAAAACCGGCATACACTATACCATCCACAAAGGCACAACGCTTTTTCATATTTTCACTGTTTCGGACGCTATTAATTGTTACAAACTCGAGCTTGATACAGAAACACTCCGATGGAGACTAATGGAAGTTGAAACAGCATGATGGTGATACATCACAAAATATATGCAGAATTTAGCATTCAGTTCGTCTCCCGCAACAGTCATGCACATTGACCTCAATTCGTGTTTTGCCACAATCGAACAGCAGGCAAATCCCAAGCTTCGCGGAAAACCAGTGGTAGTCGCTGCATATGTGACGGACAGGGGATGCATCCTTGCTGCCTCCTATGAAGCAAAACGTGCTGGAGTCATGACCGGTATGCGTGTCACGGAAGGGAAACGATTATGTCCGTCTCTTATTGTCCTCCCCTCAGACCCTCCGAAGTATCGGTATGTAAACAGTAAATTAACGTGCCTTTTGGGCTCGTACACCCCTGATTTTACGGTTAAATCCATCGACGAGCTTGTTCTTCAGCTCCAAAACACACCAGCATATCAAACGAGGAGAAATTTGGGGTATTCCACATCTCTATCCATGAGGTCTCTCGGCATGGAGCTTAAATACAGGATTAAACAGGAAATCGGTGAATGGCTCACAGTCTCGGTTGGCATAGGGCCAAACAAATTTCTTGCCAAAACCGCATCAAACCTCCAAAAACCAGACGGCCTTTCTGAAATCACAAAAGACAATATTGAAACCGTCCTAGGGAAACTTTCCGTTACCGACCTCACCGGCATTAAGAAAGGGTGGGGAACACGCCTTGCCAGGTACGGGATAACAAACGCATTGTCTCTTTATAAAGCGCCTGTCAATCTCCTCAAATCCGCTTTTTCATCAGTTCTTGGGCTTTACTGGCACATGTGGCTCCACGGATATGAAACTGAAGAAACAAAGAAAGACCGCCAAAAAACCATTGGCCACTCTCTTGCGCTTTATAAGCCGTTCTCTCCGTCACAAAACGAACTTATGCAGATTCTCCGGCAACTGACAGATAAAACAGGACGAAGAATGCGTCGAGATGGATATAAAGCGTATGGGACTCATATTTCCTGCCTTTACTCTGACTATTCTTTCTGGCATAAAGGCGCTTTAGGAGCTCAGGCATTGTCCAACGACAGTGATATATACGGATCGGCAAAACACATCCTTTCATATGCTCCAAATAAACCCGTGAGGACGCTTGCCGTGTCACTTTTCCAATTGCAGCCTACCATGTATACACAACTTTCATTTGATACCGTAAAAAATAAACAAACACAGGTGACAGAAGCGCTTGATGACATCCGCAACACATGGGGAGAACGGAGTATTTTTCCGGCAAGCACACTCACGACCCCACAGAAAATCCTTGACAGGATATCGTTTGGAAATGTGAAACCCCTTCTTGACTAAAAGGCAATTTTCTTGCTAGTGTAGAACATATAAATCAAGAGTGGTGGGGAGAGATTTCGCTCAACGATCCATCCAGCAACCGATTTTTCAATCGCATAGGTAATGCAGAAAAAAACGGTGCTCCAACGAAATATGATTCGCCCGGGAAAAAGGGAAACAGTTGAATTCTTCTTTTTTATCTCGGGTGGTTCATGAGAACAGGAGTTCTATGACCACCTTTTTTACGTCTGAATCTGTTGCCGGAGGACACCCCGATAAAATTTGCGATCAAATCTCTGATGCAATTGTCGATGAAGCACTCAGGAATTATCCCAAATCAAGGGTTGCGGTAGAAACGCTTGTCACCAAAAATCAAATTGTTCTAGCTGGAGAAGTGACGTGTCCCACCAAATTATCATATAAAACTATTGCGCGCGATGTCATACGGTCATTGGGATACACAGATTCCCTATACGGATTTACCCATACATCTCCAATTTCTGTGTATATTCATGAACAGTCTCCTGATATTGCCGTAGGAGTCGATGATGATGGAGCAGGAGATCAGGGAATGATGTTCGGATACGCATGTGATGATACGCCGGAACTCATGCCCATGCCAATCATCCTTGCACACCGAATTGTCGAAAAGATGGATGAAGCCCGTGAAAAAAAATTTATGCCATACCTTCGTCCTGATGGAAAATCCGAAGTGAAAGTTCGGTATGAACACGGAAAACCAATGTCAGTTGAAAGCATTGTTATCGCCGTTCCGCATCATCCGAAGAAATCGTCTGAAGACGTAAAAAATGATCTCATAAAATATGTCATCACTCCTGTTATGGAGGTTTATAACATGAATGTCCCAGAACCAAAGAACATTATATTAAATGGTACAGGAAAGTGGGATATTGGCGGCCCGGCTTCAGATACGGGTGTTACTGGGAGAAAAATTATCGTTGATACATATGGGAGTTTTAGTAGACACGGAGGAGGATGTTTTTCCGGAAAAGATCCGACAAAAGTTGATAGAAGTGCAGCGTACGCTTGTAGGTATATAGCAAAAAATATCGTTGCCAAGAAAATGGCCAAAAAATGTGAAGTGCGTGTTGCGTATGTCATAGGACAGAAAGATCCGATTGATAAGGCTATTGAATGTTTCGGGACCGAAAACAAATCTCTTGCATCGATCGAGAAATATGCTTGGAATTTACTAAACCTTTCGGTCAAGGGCATTATAAATACATTGCATTTGAGGCAACCAATATACAGAGACAGCGCACGGTACGGACACTTCGGAAGAAACGGGTTTCCATGGGAAAAGATAGTAAAATAATGTGGTAGAATTGGGTCGTGAATAGTTCATCTGTTCCGCTTGCTGAAATATTGCGGCCAAAATCATTGGATGAAGTCATTGGACAAGAGCATCTCGTTGGAGCAAATGGAATAATGCGAAAGCTCCTCAACTCTGGATATCTTCCCTCTCTTATTCTTTGGGGTCCACCGGGATGCGGGAAGACAACACTTGCCGAACTTCTTTCAAAGTTATCCAACAGCCATTTTGAATCGAAATCTGCTGTAACAACAAACCTTGAAAATATTAGAAATATAGTTAAAGAAGCCTCTCTAAGAACAGAAAAGGAACACCAGCGGACAATCCTTTTTATCGATGAAATACACAGATTTAATAAAGCGCAACAGGATGCGCTTCTTCCTCATGTGGAAAAGGGGACAGTCATTTTTATTGGAGCGACCACAGAAAACCCGTCATTTGAAGTTATTTCACCGCTTTTATCGAGGTGTAGAGTACTTGTACTCAAACCCTTAACGGAAAAAGAGCTTACCCAAATAGCCAAACGTGCATTAAAGCATACAAAATTGTCTATTACCGATGAGGCAATGACGTTTCTTTTTGAAATTGCAAATGGGGATGCTCGACAATTAATTACCATACTTGATATTGCTTCCCAATTACATACAGGGAAAAAGGCACTTTCAATTGCTGACATTGAGGAAGCAGCACAACGAAAAATGCTCCAATATGACCAAGGCGGAGAAGAACATTACAACACCATATCAGCATTTATCAAATCCATGAGAGCAAGTGACGTTGATGCGGCTCTCTACTATCTAGCCCGTATGGTTCATGCAGGAGAAGATCCTCTTTTCATTGCCAGACGAATGATTATATTTGCTTCGGAGGATATTGGCATGGCTCAACCTACGGCTCTCGTTGTAGCCAATGAAGTCTTCCACGCCTGTCACTCGATCGGATATCCTGAATGCCAGGAAAATCTTGCTCATGGAGTAGTGTATCTGGCTCTAGCGAGAAAAGACAGGTCAGCGTACGATGCCTTTATGGCTGCACTTCGTGATGTAGAAAACTATGGAAACCTTCCAATTCCATTAATGATTAGGAACGCTCCAACCAAACTCATGAAGTCACTTGATTATGGAAAAGGATATGATAAATATTCTAAAGAATCGCATTTACCTGAAAAATTGAAAGGAAAAAAATACTATGGTTACTGAATTTGCTCCAGACGTTGAAAAGCTTGCTAAAACAATCCTTAAAAAGGATCTGTTTCCATATATTGACTCAACAAGACTCGTCTTCATGAGGAGCCGTGGCGCAACAAGTAGAGCAAGAGCCCGTATCTGGAGTTTTCCCCATATCTGGCAGATGGCCCTCAATAAACCAGCCTATTATATTATCGAGGTACTATCACAGTATTTTGATAAAATGTCAGACGACGATAAAACTCGTGTTATCATTCACGAACTCATGCATATTCCGAAGAATTTCTCTGGAGCACTTGTTCCCCATAGAGGAATACATAAGCGGATTGATACAAGAACGGTAGAGACATTATTCCGGCAATATAAAAACAGTCGTTAAATTTGTATGCTCACAATAATCCACGGAGACCACATAGAAGCATCAAGAAATGAACTGAACCGTTTAAAATCTACATTTGTAGGAAAAGAAGTCAGGTTTCTTGACGGAAAAAACATCGATGAAGCATTCTTACGTCAGGCTTTGGAATCATCATCCCTCTTTGGTGGTGACAATATTGTCGTTCTTGAAAATCTATTTACGCCATTAGGGAAAAAAACATCAATTCAGAAACAATACGCAAAAATACTCAATGAAAGTGAGAAAGATGTGTCAATTATTCTATGGGAACCTAAAGAATTATCAAAAACACTATTGGGACTGTTTCCAGAAGCTCACGATAATCAATTTTCTCTGCCAAAACTCCTTTTTACATTCCTTGACAGTATTAAGCCAGCTAACATTAAACACTTGTTGTTTCTTTATCATGATCTTCACACTCAAGAAGCATCAGAGCTGATATTCTATATGCTTGCGTCCCGTGTCAGGCAACTCATTGCTGCAAAATCGAATGTACTTCTTCCAAAAATGAATTCATGGCAGATGTCGCGTTTGACAAATCAGTCACGGTTTTTTACCATGGAACAACTGACTCATATGCATAAAAACATCCTGTCACGCGAATTTGCTCTCAAAACCGGCACAACACCATTCACTCTTTCCCAACACATTGAACAAATACTTACACAGTGTATTTAAATAAGGAGGAACCGTATGATACAAGACCTTTCAATTTTTAAAGATTATGATATCCGGGGCACATACCCTAAACAAATAAACGGTGAAGTTTTTGCAGATATTACTCACGCTATAGTACGTAAATTTCATCCACAGTCAGTAGCTATATGCCGTGATATGCGGTTATCCGGTCAGGAGATATGTGACGCGATGACAAACGAATTTACTAAACTTGGAGTACATGTAGCCGACGCGGGACTCACAGGTACAGAAATGCAATATTTTATCGCAGGTACCCAAAATTATGACCTCGTTATCATGATATCTGCTTCTCATAATCCTCCGGAATATAATGGTATAAAACTCGTACAAAAAGGACCTATCGCCGTATCAGGTGAGGGTGGACTTTACGCCGTGCGTGATTTAATTAAAGAAGGTAGACTCCCTTATGCCAAGAAGCCAGGAACTGTGACCAAAATTGACCTTTCAGATGAATGGAAAAATAAACTATGGTCTCTCGTGGATGTTTCGGCATTTAAACCTTTAAAAGTAGTTATTGACGCCGGAAACGGTATGGGTGGCGTTTTGTCTCAAAAAGCACTTGAAGGTACCATCATACAATTAATCCCTCTCTTTTTTGAGCCAGACGGTCATTTTCCAAACCATGTGCCAAATCCTCTTATTCCTGAAAATAACATTTCCTTATCGAAAAAAATTATTGAAGAACATGCTGATCTGGGAGTGACATTTGATGGAGATGCAGATCGCATGTTTTTGGTTGATGATAAAGGGAGATTTGTACCAGGAACAATCACCACTGCACTTCTTGCTCGCTATATTCTCAAAAGGCATCCAAATGAACTCATATTATATAACGCTATATGCGGTCGAATTGTTCCCGCAACAATCAAACAATTTGGTGGTAAATCTATGCGCGTTCGCGTCGGACACAGCCCAATCAAACGAACCATGAAAGAGACGAACGCAATTTTTGCAGGCGAACATTCTGGTCATTATTATCATAGAGATTTTTTTGGCGCCGAATCAGGTATTGGTACCGCCATGATGATCTTTTCTTTTTTATCACTGGAAAATAAAACACTATCTGAGCTTGTAGATGAACTCAATACCTCCCCAACAAGCGGAGAAATTAATTTCATCGTTCCAGATGTCCAGTCTGCAATTCAAAAGATCAAATCGGGCTTTGTTGATGCTCAGTCTCAGGATGAAATAGACGGAATTACAAAATGGTACCCAACATACTGGTTTAATGTACGAGCTTCTAAGACAGAGCCTTTATTAAGGCTCAATGTGGAAGCAGATACCCAGAAGATACTCGATATTAAAACGAATGAACTTATTACTAAAATTGAATCTTTTGGCGGAAAAAGAAAGTAATATGAGAAACTCGAAATATTATTTACAATTACAAAAAGATGCCGAGTACCTCATAGAAAAGGCTGCTAAGATTCTTATCGATCACGAAAAAAATTTCGTAATCGCAAAACAAAAGGATGAAATTGATGCAGCCACAGACGCTGATACAACAGCTGAAAAACTTATCCGTGAATTTATCGCGTCTAAATACCCAACCCATTCTATCTATGGAGAAGAATTTGGTGAAACAACCAGAGAATCTCCGTATACATGGATTATTGATCCTCTCGACGGAACCAAAGAATTCATGAGAGGATCTGGCGAATACGGAAGCCTTCTTGCTGTCAAAGAATCAGAAAAGCTCGTTGTTGGTGTTTTTCGAAAAATCGGACACACCGAACTTTACAGTACATCGAAAGGAAATGGAGCAACGTGTAATTCATTACCCATTCATGTATCCAGTGCTACATCCCTATTTGAATGTTTCATTGGCACTCATATGCCGACAAATAAGCATTCATCTGACGTAAGGGAGCTGTCATTTAAACTTTTCAAACAGATGACCAACGTATGTTATCGAGTTCGTCCAAGTCAACACGACGCTCAAACTCTTGCATGGGTAGCAAACGGAGTATTGGATGGAGCAATAATTCCAATTCCTGAAAAAATATATGATGTAGCGCCATCACTGCTTCTTATCGAAGAGTCAGGAGGAAAGATTACTGATTTTAACGGTAAACCAGTAAAAATCACTAACGTTATCCCAAATCTGATCGCTTCAAACGGGAAAATACACGATCAATTATTAAATATTGTTCATAAATCTTGATTTTTTTGAAAGGAGAATTTATGGCAGCTGGATTTGATCCAAAAACTTTTATTGTAAATCCAACCCAAACTCGTGTTGAAAAACCATGGGGGTATGAAATTATTTATACAGATAAAAATGCCAAGGCAATTGGAAAAATTATTCATGTTTTAGCTGGAAAACGGCTTAGTCTCCAATATCACGACAAGAAAGAGGAAACTCAATGTCTCATTAAAGGTGAAGCATTAATTACATTAAGCAATGATAAAGATGAAGTCGTTCAAATACCTATGGAGCCAATGAAGGGATACAGTATTACCCCAGGACAAGTACACAGAGTCACAGCCGTTACTGATATTGATTTTATAGAATCCTCAACGCCAGAAGTAGGAAATACTTTTCGTTTAGAAGATGATGCGGGTAGATCAACAGAGACTGAAGAAATGAGAAAAACTGTAAATCGCGGATGGACAGTTAAAAAATAGTTTAAATATTTATAAGGAGGCTTTTATGAACATTGATTTTACATATGTAGGCAAACATTATGCTCCAAGAACACACGATAAAATGAAAGAAGTACTCATGGATCCCAATGGGCAAGGCCCAGTAAACCACTACTACATGATTCGTGGGGGAATAAACCAGAAAAACATCACAGTTTGGGAACCGGGGACAATTAGCGGGGAATATATAAAAACCTACGGACACTACCACGTCGGTGATTTATCCGAAACATATACGATTTTATTCGGTAACGGTATTGGCATTATCCAAAAAAGAGCTGTCGACAATAAAGGAAACCCAATCGATGATGTAATTGAAGAGTTCAAAGCAGTTCCTGTAAAAACTGGCGATACTGTCTTTATGGAATCTGGATATGGTCACGCTTTTGCAAATATTGGATCAACGTATATGGTAACAGCTGACGATACACCAGTAAATTTTGATGAAAAAAATGCGGTAAGTATGCCAGGTCATGCCGATTACCTTCCGATGCAAAAATTACAAGGTTTTGCTTATTATGTTGTAGAACAAAATGGAAAGCCAGCGCTTAAGAAAAACCCTAAATACAAAGAAGTTAGGAAAACTGAGTTTCATGGTATACCAGTAATAGAGGATAGCGCCTCTTGATTGGTTTATCAAAATAATCCATACTAATACCTATGAAGCACAAATTTGTCGTGTGGTTTAGTGATGTTGGTAAAGAAGATATTGATACTGTCGGCGGAAAAGGAGCAAACCTCGGAGAAATGACAAAAGCCGGGTTTCCCGTACCAGAAGGTTTTATTGTCACATCTCAAGCATATTTTTACTTTCTTGAAAAAACGGGTATTGAAAATGAAGTATATAAGCTTTTATCTTCCTTAGATATTAATAATAATAAAGAATTGGATGAGACGTCTAAAACTATCAAAGCCCTTATTAAACGCCAACCATTCCCAAAGGAAATATCTGATGAGATTATCAAAAACTATTTCAGTCTCGATAAAGGGCTCCTTCATCATGCAACAGTCGCGGTGAGATCCTCAGCAACCGCAGAAGATCTTCCAGGAGCTTCATTTGCTGGTCAACAAGAGACATTTCTCAATGTTCACGGAGAAGCAAACCTTATAGAAAAAATCAGGGCTTGTTGGGCATCCCTCTACACTCCAAGAGCCATTTTTTACCGGAAAACAAACCATTTTGATAGCCACAAAATTGGAATAGCTGTCCCAGTACAACGTATGGTGCAAGCTGATAAATCAGGCATCATGTTTACGATTGACCCTGTGACAAATACAAAGACACATATCGTTATCGAGGCAATATTCGGTCTTGGAGAAATGATCGTTCAAGGAAAGGTGACACCTGATCATTATGAGGTAGAGAAATCCACTGGAAACATCACCTCAAAAATTGTAAAAACACAGGAAAAAAAGATGGTAAAACATGGATCGGATAATAGGATTGAAGATCTATTAGTCAAAGCTGGGTCAAAACCCAAACTGGATGACAAAGAAATTAAAAAACTCGCAGATTTAGGTATTGCTCTCGAGAAACATTATTATTTTCCCCAAGACGCTGAATGGGCTATAGAAGACGGAAAAGTATACATCGTTCAAACGCGGCCAGTGACAACAACGGGAATAAAGGTTACGCCCCAAGAATCTGTGTCATCGCACTCAGAACTTATCACCAAAGGCGATCCGGCAAGCCCAGGAATAGCTTCTGGAACAGTAAAAATTCTCAACAGCGCAAAGGAAATTACTAAAATCAAACAAGGAGATGTACTTGTCGCCGAACAGACAAATCCTGACTACGTACCTGCCATGAAACGGGCTTCAGCAATTCTCACCGAACGCGGAGGCAGGACATCTCATGCGGCTATTGTCTCACGGGAATTAGGAATACCAGCTGTCGTTGGTACAAAAAATATTCGGTCACTCCTCAAAGATAATATGGTAGTAACAGTAAATGGAGCGACCGGTGAGATATTTAAAGGATCTATAGCTTCAAAATTAAACAATGGACCGAAAAAAGAAGAAAAAATAATCAAAACTGCGACAAAGGTGTACGTCAACCTTGCTGAACCGGAACGGGCAACAATTATTGCAAAAAAACATGTAGACGGTGTTGGACTCCTTCGGGCAGAATTCATGATCGCTGGCATTGGACACCACCCAAAAAAGCTTATCGAAGAAAAACGGAGTGATTTTTTTATTGACTCTCTTGCCAGTCAACTAGAAATATTCTGCCGTGCATTCAACCCACGTCCTGTAATCTACAGAACAACTGATTTTAAAACAAATGAATACAGAAATTTAAAAGGAGGTTCAGCATTTGAGCCTGAAGAATCTAACCCCATGCTCGGATTTCGAGGAGCAGCGAGATACATCGCAAACCCGGATGTATTTCTCCTTGAGTGCGAAGCAATCAAAAAAGTGCGTAATAAAATGGGATTCAAAAACCTGTGGATCATGATCCCGTTTGTACGGTCACCACAAGAGCTTTTAGGAGTAAAAAAACTTATCTCTGAATCAGGTCTTACGCGGTCATCCACTTTTAAACTCATTCTAATGGTTGAAATTCCTACTAACGTTTTACGACTTGATGAGTTTATCGACGTTGGTATTGATGGTATTTCCATAGGTTCAAATGATCTTACTATGCTCACCATTGGAACAGATAGGGATAATAGTGAAGTAGCAAACACTTTCAATGAAATGGACCCTTCTGTTCAGTGGCTTATTGAAAAAGCTATTAAAACGTGTGGGAAGCGGAATATCATGTCCTCTATCTGTGGACAAGCGCCTTCTGATTACCCAGAACTTATCGGCAAACTTGTGTCGTGGGGGATAACCAGTATATCAGTTAATCCTGATGCGATTTATCATGTACGTGAAGCTGTCGCTTCAGCTGAAAGAAAATAAATAGTATGAACACCCTGCCGGACACTCGTATATGGGGAATAACATCTCGCGAAATTATCGATTCTCGTGCCACTCCGACAATTGAAACAACAGTGTACCTCAATAGCGGATATCGAGGCACTGTTTCCATTCCTTCAGGAGCCTCAATCGGAAAGTATGAGGCTTTAGAACTGCGTGACAATGACAAAAATCGTTTTGACGGAAAAGGTGTATTGAATGCTATAGGAAATGTAACCAATAGCATTGCTCCAATTCTTAAAGGAATTGATGCACGAGACCAGAACACAATTGACGCCAAAATGATAGCTCTTGATGGAACGGAAACAAAAGAAAAACTAGGAGCAAATGCAATATTGTCTGTATCAATGGCATGTGCAGTTGCCTCAGCAAGAGCAATGCAGATGCCGCTATACTCATATTTCCAAATACTTATGAGTAAGAGATTCACTTCCTCTACTCAAAAAATACCGACGCCAATTTTCAATATTATAAATGGCGGGAAGCACGGAGCTGGAAATTTAAATTTCCAGGAATTCCAAGTAATCCCAGCATCAAATAAGCCGTACCACACTGCTCTTGAGATTGGTGTCATAATTTATAATGCTGTTAAGCAAATACTCCTTCAACGGAATGCCGTTCACTCAATTGGGGACGAAGGAGGATTTGCGCCAAATCTCTTTACTAATGCTGACGCTCTTGCAATCATTCAAGAGGCAATAAAAGGAAGTCCTTATACATATGGGTTGGATGTATATCTTGGTTTGGATGTTGCAGCATCCCATTTCTTTAAAGGAAAAACATATGAAATCCGGGACCGTCAACAGCCTTATTCGACAAATGATTTCATTTCTTATCTTCAAGAACTTCAAGAAACGTATAACCTCCTCCTTCTTGAAGATGTTCTTGATGAAGACGATTGGTCTGCTTGGATATCTCTTACCAAAACCATTGGCTCCCAAGTCCTTATTGTTGGAGACGATTTACTCGTGACAAACAAGAAGAAACTAGAACAAGCTATCAAAGAAAAAGCATGTTCAGCAATCCTCTTAAAACCTAACCAAGTCGGATCATTAAGCGAATTTCTTGATGTTGTGGCTCTTGCTAAACAACATGATTTTAAATGTATCGTGTCCCACAGGAGTGGAGAAACGACAGACACATGGATAGCTGATTTGGCTGTGGGGATTGCAGCTGATTATGTAAAGTTCGGCGCTCCAGCACGAGGTGAACGTATTGTGAAATACAACCGGTTATCTCAAATTGCAGACGAACTGAAATCACCATAAATGAAACCACTTGTTCTTATTATTCTTGATGGATGGGGGATTGCTCCCGCTCACGAAGGCAATGCAATAACACAAGCAAAACTCCAGATAATGCCAAAACTATGGAACACATACCCGCATACGACACTCCAGGCTTCAGGCCTTGCTGTAGGGTTACCAGATGGAGAAGATGGGAATTCGGAAACAGGTCACATCAACCTTGGAGCTGGTCGCATCGTATACCAAGATCTCGTGAGAATTAATAATTCCATTGAAGACAGGTCCTTTTTCCGTAATGATGCTTTTTTAGGTGCAATACAACACGCACGGAATCATCATTCAAATCTTCACATCATGGGACTGTTTTCTGATGCTGGCGTACACGCTTCTAGAAAACACCTTTGTGCACTTCTTGAACTCTTAAAAATGCAAAATTGCCCGCGTGCATACGTTCACCTTATCACAGACGGAAGAGACGCGCCTCCGCAATCTGCAATAGATTTTCTTACTGAAGCTCACCAGCTCTGTCAAACATTCTCTTTTGCTCATATTGCAACCATCATGGGAAGGTATTATGCCATGGATAGGGATTTCCGATGGGAAAGAACACAAAAAGCTTACGAAGCATTAACAGAGAAGGCCCAATATTATTCTCCCTCTGCAATTGAAGCAGTACAAGCAGCGTATGAGAGAAAAGAAACAGATGAATTTATCCACCCCACAATTATTACTGACGAAGCGGGTATTGCCTATCCACGTATTCAAGACAATGATGCCATTATCTTTTTCAATTACCGCATAGATAGACCAAGGCAACTGACACGTGCTTTTGTTATGCCTGACTTTGATATAAACGGAAATCAAATTCAGTTTGACCCATATTATGATAAATATGCACAAAAAATCCAAAATACCGTTGAAGAGAGAGATAAACCTTTTGTCAGAAATAAAGTATTGAAAAATCTTCTTTTTGTGACCATGACACAATATGAACCAAATATGCCTTGTATCGCAGCTTTTCCCCCTGACACCATTCCTGTTCCTTTAGGGAAGGTATTATCTGATGCTGGACTTCGACAACTTCGAATTGCTGAATCGGAAAAAGAGCGGTTTGTCACATATTATTTTAATGGTATGAGAGAACAAGCATACTTGAATGAAGACCGTCTTATCATACCGTCTCCAAAAGTAGCCACATATGATTTAATGCCTCAAATGTCAGCACATACCGTAACTGAAAAATGTATTGACCGGATTTCGTTAGGATTATACGGATTTATTCTCGTTAATTTTGCCAATCCCGATATGGTAGGACACACCGGATACACAAAAGCCGCAATCGTCGCCTGTGAAACGGTTGATGTATGCGTAGGAAAAATTGTCGACACACTATTAAAAGCAGATGGGACTTGTATTATCACAGCTGACCATGGTAACGTAGAAGAAATGCTTGCCCGCGGAATGATAGATACGGAACATAGTAAAAACCCTGTTCCTTTTATCATTGTAAGTAATGCGACACATGGTCACGCTGTCACATTGCCGACAGGAAAACTCGGCGATGTTGCGCCAACCATTTTAAAATTGCTTCAAATCCAAATACCGAAAGAAATGACAGGAAATAATCTGTATTCAGAATCAATATCGTATTAATTATTTTTAATAAGGAGGTAAGACATATATGAAAACAACGATTTCTCTCATTAAAGCAGATACCGGTTCAATTGGTGGACATAATAGGCCAAGCGAAGCAATGGTAGACAAAGCAAAAGAAGAAGTTACAAATGCAATTAAAAAAGGACTTCTTGTTGATGGACGCGTAACATACACAGGAGATGACATTGCTCTTCTCATGACGCATACAAAGGGAGTAGACAATAGTGATATTCATAAGCTTGCTTGGGATACGTTTGTGGAAACGACAAAAATCGCAAAAAGCCAGGGTCTCTACGGCGCAGGACAGGATTTGTTAAAGGATGCATTTTCAGGAAACGTAAAGGGAATGGGACCAGGATCAGCTGAAATTGAAATGGAGGAACGTGCAGCCGAACCGTTCATAGTATTTACCGGAGACAAATGCGGACCAGGTGTATTTAATATGCCTTTGTTTGAAGGGTTTGCAAATCCATATCATAACGCCGGACTTTTACTTGCTCCGGAAATGCAGGCTGGATTTACATTCACGATAATGGACGTCAATAATACCGATGCTGATCGTGTAATAACATTAAAAACTCCAATTGACTACAATGATATTTGCACTCTTTTACGTGATCCCAATCACTATGTCATAGAGAGTGTCGTTGAAAACGCAACGGGTCTCACTGGAGCAGTTGCTTCAACAAGCAGGCTCCATAATATTTCAGGGAAATACGTCGGAAAAGATGACCCATGTGCAATCGTGCGCAGCCAGAAAATGTTTCCGTCAACCGGTGAAATTCTCTCACCATGGGCTACAGCATATTATACACTTGGATTTGATCGGGGATCCCATCACTCACCAGTCATGCCGGTAAAACAGAACTCGATTATTTCCTATTTTGACGGACCAACGATCATTGCTGCAGCCGGATATTGTGTCCATGAAGGAAAACTCACCGACGCAGTTGATCTCTTTGATCAGCCATTCTGGGACTATGTCCGTACAGAAGCCTCTAAAAAGGCTCTCATCATTAGACAGCAAGGATTTTACGGGCCTTCCATGGCTCCGATGGATGAGATGGAATACACGGGAGTCGTTGACAACTTGAAACGGCTAGAGAAAAAATTCATTAAACGAACGAAATAATGAAGATATCCCAAAAGCAGCTTTTGGCGCTTTTTCATCCAAAGTCTGTAGCAATTATTGGTGCCTCACGCAACCGTAATTCCGTTGGCACAACAATTGTACAAAACTGCCTTAGCGCGGGGTTTAAAGGAAATGTATATCCAATAAATCCTAACGCCGATACAATCTTAGACTTGCCGTGTTATCCAAGCGTCATCGACGTTCCAACTTCTATTGATTGCGCTGTCGTTGCGGTTCCCGCTGACATCGTTCCCATGGTTTTAGAACAATGTGGGAAAAAACAAATTCCAACAGTTATTATTATTTCATCTGGCTTTAAGGAAACCGGTTTGGAGGGAGCTAAGAAAGAAAAACAACTTCAGGAAATAGCTGAAAAATATGAGATAGCGCTCCTTGGACCGAATTGTTTGGGTGTAATTAATACGCAAGAGCAGTTAAACATTTCATTTGCAAAAACATCTCCAACACCAGGACACATTACATTTGTATCACAGAGTGGAGCCACCGGAGCAGCAATTTTAGACATGGAGCAGGAATTAAAATTAGGTATATCAATGTTTGCTAGCGTCGGGAATGAAGCTGGTATTACAACAGAGCATATATTAACTTTCTTAAGTACAGATGAAAATTCTACCGTCGTTGGTTGTTACATCGAGCAAATTCAAACCCCTTCTTCTTTCCATACCATTGGTAAACAGTATAGTGCGATAAAAAAACCACTTATTGTTCTAAAAGCCGGAAACACAAAAGAAGGATCCCATGCCGCTCAGTCCCATACCGGCGCTCTTGCCGGATCGACTGAGGCATATAATGCACTCTTCATCCAATCCGGAGCAGTAAAAGCTGAGACTATGGAGGATTTTGTTAATAGCCTTATGATGTTCTCATCAGCGCCTCTCCCAAAAGACAACTCTCTTGGGATCATTTCAAACGCAGGCGGACCAGCTATTCTTGCTACAGACTACGCTATTCAACACAAAATCAATATCCCTCAAGATTCTAATTTCCCCAATCCATACGATATTTTAGGTGACGCAACGCCTGATATGTATGAAAAAGCATATCGATTATTTGAGAAAACTGACGCTATTTCATCGATATGCTTTATTATTACACCCCAAACGATGACAGATTGTTCAGGAATTGCAAACGCAATTATTTCAGTTAAAAAAGAAGCGAAAAAACCGATATGCGTTATTCTCATGGGCCATACATCAACCAATGATGCATACAACATTCTTCGGGCTTCTGGCATTGCTACCTATTCATATCCTGAATCCGGAATACGTGTTCTTTCCCATATGAATGAATATGTACACATGAATACAAGAATACAGCAAAGCACGCTTCCTCAAAACAAAGAAAGAAAGCATTTTTCTCTTTCCTCTTTGCCTCCTAAACCTTGGTACAACGAAGAAGCTCTCCAATTACTGAAAGCATATAACATTCCTATAGCAAATTATTTATTTGCGGTAACGAAAGAGGAAATAATTTCGAAAAGTTCTTCTTTTAATAAACCCGTAGCATTAAAACTCATATCACCTTCTATCATTCACAAGAAAAAGGCTGGAATGATACGTCTTGACGTTCATCCAGAGAATATTGGCAAGGAAATCAACGCTTTAGAGGATGCTTTTAAAAAAAGTAACCCACAAATACCGATTGAAGGATATATGGCTATGGAAATGGCTGATACCCGATCAAGCATAGAATGTATTGTCGGAATGAAGAGTGAAACACCTTTCGGAAAACTTATTATCGTTGGAATCGGTGGATCTAATGTAGAGATATATAAAGATTTTTCCTCACGCATTGCTCCTCTTACAAAACATGATGCGGAGGATATGATTTATGAATTACGCATGTACCCAACCCTTGAATTGTTCGATATTGAAGCGCTTATTCAAACAATACTCTCTGTTTCACAAATAGCCGTAGATAATCCTCTTATCGGGGAAATGGACATTAATCCATTACTGCTCTATACAAAAGGTGAAGGATGTGTTGCTCTTGATGCACGTTTCAAACGAACCGAAAAAGAATAACAAATTCTCCCTTGGGATTAGAATATTTTTGGAGCGCGTCAGAAATTGTACCCCTGAAAATTTCTTCATGAATTTTGGTTAATTCTCTTGCTACAACAATTGATATATCACCGAAGTTGTCTCTCATATCAGCAAGGGTGGTCTCAAGCTTATGGGGAGCGCAGTAAAAAAGTATAGTCGGTCGTATAGTAGATTTAGTATTATAAATATCTTTAATATGCTTAAGGATTGTTTCTCTCGCTTTTTGTTTTTCAGGAAGATATCCTAAAAACAAAAATTTATCTCCCGGATATCCGCTTGCGGTAAGGGCAGTGATGCTTGCTGTTGCTCCGGGAACAACAACAACCGGAATATTTCTTTTGATACATGCTTCCATAATGCGATACCCTGGATCGGCGACAAGCGGAGTACCTGCATCAGTCACAAGAGCTACATCATTGCCACTTTGTAGTAACTCAAGAATCTCGGGCGTCTGGGTGATTTCTTTTACGTCATCATACCGAATATACGTATGCTCAATGGTTTCCTGAGGAAGGGAAGAAGAGTATTTTTCATTTAAGAGTGTAAGGAGTAATGATATACGTCTCGTATCTTCACATGCTATAAACCGTGTTGTAAATAAAACACGTAGAGCACGAAGCGTAATGTCTTCAATGTTTCCAATTGGTGTTGACACTAGAAAGAGAGTTCCCATACAATAGATTGATTATACACGATAGAACAGTTCAATTTGAACCAATACAATCATGCAATTAATCATAGATTTGGTATCTTTTATTATACACATAGATAAACATCTTAATTGGATTATCCTTCAATATGGAACTCTCACCTATGGCATTCTTTTCTTTATTATTTTTATGGAAACCGGATTTGTTATTACACCCTTTCTTCCGGGTGACTCTCTCATCTTTGCAGCTGGAACATTCGCCTCCTTAGGATCTCTTAACATTCTCCCCTTATATGGTCTCTGTCTTTTGGCTGCAATTCTTGGTGACTCTGCAAATTATATGATCGGCCATTTTATCGGTCCTAAAGCTTTTAGTGGAGAAATTAAATTCTTAAAGAAAGAATATATGAATAAAACCCATGCGTATTTTGAAAAATATGGTGGAAAAACGATCATTATTGCCAGGTTTATTCCAATTGTCCGAACTTTTGCACCGTTTGTTGCTGGAGTTGGAGCGATGACATACCCCAAATTCTTACTTTATAACATTGTCGGTGGTTTTCTCTGGGTAACTCTCTTTCTTTTTGCCGGTTATTTCTTCGGCAATTTACCTTTTGTAAAAAACAATTTCACTATTGCTATATTTACTATAATCGGCATTTCTGTTCTTCCGGGTGTTATTGAATTTATTAAGCATAAAATGAAGAAGAAGGTACCTCACGAAGAAAAGAAATAGAGAATATTTTCTTTTAATTAACTTGAAAGTTGCGCAACAGTCCCACAACCTTTCCCTGAATTTTAACGTGAGTTGTAAAAATAGGGGACATCTTTGAATTAGCCGGCATAAGCCTAATCCGCTCTTTTTCGAAATAAATACGTTTTAATGTGGCAAATCCATTAGGGAGGAGTGCGACCACAATATCACCGTTTTGTGCGTCCTGTTGATGTTGAATAATAACATAATCTCCATCTAAGATACCGTCCTCAATCATGGACGTTCCTTTTACCTGGAGGATATAATTTGGTTTTGAATTGGATACCATGTTCGGCGCCACACTGACGTATGAATTGGGATCTGTAAACGGCTCAAGAGGAGATCCGGCTGCAATAAATCCTAATACCGGCAGTTCCACAGCTGATTCATTACCGCCGTTTCGATATGAATTTTTAACGACAGCCAATCCTCTTGTTGCGCCATCCGCTTTTTCAATAAATCCTTTTTCCCTCAATCGTTCAATATGCTCATGAATTGTTGCAACTGAACTAATACCCATTGCTGCACCAATTTCTTTAAGTGTTGGAGCATATGCATATCGCTGAATAAACTGTGTGATAAAATCAAGAAGTTGTCTTTCTCTTGGGTATAGTGTTGGAGTCATAGTATTGCCGAACATTTATGTTATATACTATGATTAATGTATAAAATACCGAAAATTTAGTCAATAGATCATTACTAGATACAACATGATCAAAAGACACATATGAAAAATACAAATTCCTTTCATTTAGCTTCATCATACAAACCAACCGGTGATCAACCTCAGGCGATTGAACGTTTGGTAAAAGGCATAACAGAAGGCGAAACTGATCAGACCTTAGTAGGTGTCACTGGAAGCGGAAAAACATTTACCATGGCAGAAGTTATTGAAAAAACAAAAAGACCTACGCTCATAATTTCCCATAATAAAACACTTGCAGCTCAACTCTATCAAGAATTCCATGAATTTTTCCCGGAAAACGCTGTTTCATATTTTGTATCATACTACGATTATTACCAACCTGAAGCATATATACCTCAATCTGATACATACATTGAAAAAGAAACACAAATCAATGAAGAAATTGATAAACTCAGGCTTTCGGCTACAACAAATCTTCTCACAAGACCAGATACCATAGTCATTGCCTCTGTCTCATGCATCTATAACATTGGATCTCCAAGAGAGTATGGACAATTCGTCCTTGAACTCCAAACTGGAATGGAAACCTCTATGAGTGCTATCACAACACGGCTTGTTCAACTCATGTATGAACGAAATGACTGGGATTTCAAGAGAAGTACATTCAGGGTAAGGGGGAATGCCATAGACATCTATCCAGCGTACGAGGAAACTCCATTACGGCTTACCATAGACAATAATCGTCTTCAGTCAATTAACACGCTAAATCCCATTACAGGATCCATACTCAACCTCCAAAAAGCAATTGTTATATATCCCGCCAAACACTACATGACTAATCCCGATACATATAAAGAAGTATTTCGTAAAATTGAAAAAGACACTGAAGACCAAGTGAAACGCTTTAAAACGTTAGGGAAGCTTGTTGAAGCACAACGCATTGAAACCCGTGTTCATCATGATCTCGACATGATACGGGAAATTGGTTACGTTAACGGCATTGAAAATTATTCCCGATATTTTGATGGAAGAAAGCCAGGTGAGGCTCCATATACTCTTCTTGATTACTTTTCAGAAGCAGTTAAAATATTTAATCCGAAAAATCCGAATGCATGGAATTTATTTATCGATGAGTCCCATATATCAATTCCTCAAATCCGTGGTATGTATAACGGAGACAGATCAAGAAAACAAACGCTTATAGATTATGGATTTCGTCTTCCTTCGGCTCTTGATAATAGACCGTTAACATTTGATGAGTTTTTACGAAGACGAGGTAATACCGTATACGTATCAGCTACCCCCGATGATTGGGAGTTAAGCCGGTCAACAAACGTCGTTGAGCAATTGGTTCGACCCACGGGCCTTCTCGACCCAAAAATATCGGTTCGCCCGACAGAAGGACAGGTTGAAGATCTCATAACTGAAATTGATAAAAGAATAGCCATACATGAACGTGTCCTTGTAACAACGCTCACGAAACGAATGGCAGAGGATCTTACGCTCTTTTTAAAGGACAAAAGAATGAAAGTACAGTATATCCATTCAGACGTAAAAACCATTGAGAGAACTGCAATCCTTTCCGATCTTAGGAAAGGCGCATACGATGTTATCGTTGGCGTTAATTTACTTCGGGAAGGATTGGATCTTCCTGAAGTATCATTGGTTGCAATTCTCGACGCTGACAAAGAAGGATTTTTACGAAATAAAATCAGCCTTATTCAAACCATGGGAAGAGCAGCTAGACACGTAAAAGGTGAAGTAATCCTTTACGCATCTCACGAAACAAAATCGATTTCTGAAGCTATTGCTGAAGTAGAAAGACGAAGGACAATACAGATCGACTATAATACAAAGCATCATATTACCCCAACGTCGATTCAAAAACCCATACGAAATCCTCTTGTCAATGAAGAGACGGAAAGAAAACGTACTATGGAAACTACATTTTCCCAATCAACGATAGGAGAAAACCTCACTCCAAAAGATAAAAACGAGTTAGTAAAAAAATTACGGAGAGAGATGCAGGAAGCAAGTAAAAATTTGGATTTTGAAAAAGCTGCCGAGATTCGCGACGTCATATCGCTTCTTTTGGTATAATATCTATTGCCCCGGTGCCATCCGAGGGTTTTTATCGTATGCAAAACACAATATCAATTAAAGGAGCTCGTCAACACAATCTGAAAAACATATCTCTCACACTCCCGAAAGACAAACTCATTGTCTTTACCGGTGTCTCGGGATCAGGAAAATCATCTCTCGCATTTGACACGATTTACGCAGAAGGACAGCGTAGATATGTTGAATCGCTTTCTTCATATGCAAGGCAATTCCTTGGCATCATGGATAAACCTGACGTTGATCACATTGATGGATTGTCTCCAGCAATTTCTATTGACCAAAAATCTACATCACATAATCCAAGATCAACAGTAGGAACAGTCACTGAAATATACGACTACATGCGTCTCCTGTATGCCAGAACCGGACACCCACATTGTCCATCGTGCGGCAGGGAAATATCAAAACTCACTGTAGACCAAATAGTAACGATGATTCTCAATACCATTAACGAAGAACTCGAAACAAACGGAAATAAAGTATATATGTTTCTTCTTCTATCTCCTGTCGTACGGGATAGGAAAGGAGAGTTTACCGGACTTCTATCAAATATTCAGGCCAAGGGCTTCCGTATGGTTCGCATTGACAACCGTATTGTTGACGTCGATGAGGATTTAGCACTTATTAAGACGAATAAACATTCGATTGATGTTGTTATCGATAAAATTGCAGTATCAAAACAACTTATACGAGATGAGCCATCAAAAGCAGAACTACGAAAACGGATTGCTGATGACGTAGAGGTAGCGACAGCCCTCTCATCAGGACTTGTTACTGTTGGACGAATTGACGACCAGGTATTTACCATACCTGATAAGCCAAAACACATTACAGATACAATATATTCTGAACATTTTTCGTGTCCTACGTGCTCTGTATCACTTCCAGAAATTGAACCGAGAACATTTTCCTTTAATACACCACATGGAGCCTGTCCAAAGTGCACAGGTATAGGGAAAATCTCCTCAGTTGACCCTGAACTTGTAACAAATCCTGAACTATCCATTCGGGAAGGCGGTATTGCTCCTTTTGAACGAATGTTTTTCCACGATACATGGTATGCTCGACTCATCAATACAGTATGCAAAACTCACGGGATTAATGAATTCATTCCATATAAGAATATTCCACAAAAACAGAAAGATATTCTCCTTTTTGGAACTGGCGAGCAAGTTTATGAAGTTTTTGGGAAAAACAGATTCGGTATAGATACACAAATTGAGGAAACATACCACGGAGTTATCAACGAACTGAAAAAACGCTATCAGGAAACGCAATCCGAATATGTCCGAACAGAAATCGAGCGGTATATGCGTGAAGAAATCTGTCCGGAATGCCATGGTCTCCGACTAAAAAAAGAAAGTCTTACCGTGACAATAGACGGCAAGAATATATCAGAAGTGACTGCATATTCAATTCGTGATGCGATCACATTCTTTTCAGACCTTCAAAATGGGGGACTAATCCTTTCAGCACAGGAAAAAACCATAGGAAAACCAATTATCAAAGAAATTCTTAATCGTCTAACGTTTTTAGTGGACGTCGGGCTTGAATACCTCACTCTCGACAGACGAGCCGGAAGCTTATCAGGTGGAGAAGCACAACGCATCAGACTTGCCTCTCAGATAGGTTCAGGATTATCGGGAGTTTTATATGTATTGGATGAACCCTCTATCGGACTCCATCCGAGAGATAATTCAAAACTCATCGATACACTAAAAAATCTTCGTGACCTAGGCAATACCGTTGTTGTTGTTGAACACGATAGAGATATGATCATCTCAGCAGACCATATTGTCGATTTTGGCCCAGGAGCAGGAGACCATGGAGGAGCAGTGTTATTTGAAGGAACTCCAGAAGACATTATTCACTCATCAAAATCCATAACAGGAAAATATATATCAGGAAAACAAGTTATCCGAAGAGATCAACAAAAAACTTCAGTACCATCTCAGGAGAAAGAACTGTCACTGGTCTTGGAAGGAGCTAAAAGCAATAACTTAAAAAACATTACCGTTACCTTTCCTTTAGGTATTTTTACTGCCGTTACTGGCGTTTCGGGCTCTGGAAAATCAACACTTGTCGTTGATACACTCTATGCAGCTCTTCAAAAAAGCACGAATCCTTTAACAAAAGTTATTCCCGGAACATATGATGGGTTAAAAGGCCTAGAGCATATCGATAAAGCAATTCTTATTGATCAATCCCCAATCGGACGGACTCCAAGAAGCAACCCAGCAACATATACAGGAGTATTTACGTATATTAGGGATTTGTTTTCTCTTCTTCCAGAGAGCAAAGCCAGAGGATTTACAAGTGGAAGGTTTTCCTTCAATGTAAAAAACGGAAGATGTGAAGCATGTGAAGGTGAGGGTCAAAAAAGAATAGAGATGCAATTTCTCTCAGACGTCTATGTCACCTGTGATGTGTGTCACGGAAAACGGTACAATGCTGAAACCCTCTCAGTAGAGTATCATGGCAAATCAATTGCTGACGTATTGGATATGACGGTAGAAGAAGCAATTACACTCTTCTCAAATCATCCACATATAAAAGATAAACTCATGACTTTAAAAGAGGTAGGGTTATCGTATATGAAACTTGGCCAACCGGCTCCTACGCTTTCAGGAGGAGAAGCACAACGGGTTAAACTCGCTACAGAGTTGTCAAAGAAAGCAACTGGAAAAACCGTTTATATACTCGATGAACCAACAACAGGCCTGCATTTTGCCGATATTGAAAAACTTCTTCATGTCCTTCATAGATTAACAATGACCGGAAACACAGTTATTGTTATTGAACACAATCTTGATATTATAAAGAATGCGGACTGGATTATTGATCTAGGTCCGGAAGGAGGAGATGGAGGAGGGTATGTCGTTTGTGCTGGAACACCCAAATTCATTACCTCACAAAAGGCATCGTATACCGGAAAATTCTTGGCCGAAAGTACATGAAACATCGAATTCTATTGTTTTTTATTTCTTTCATTACATTATTTTTAAGTTTAAAGCATGCCTATGCAGCTGACTTTACCGCTGATTATGACGTTTCCTATGCTGTTGCCCCCACTGGTATAACTGTTGTTACTCAAAATGTAACGCTTACCAATAAACAGACCAACCTTTATCCGACACAGTATTCAATTATCATTGACTCTGAACACATTAAAAATATCATCGCCTATGATAAAAAAGGCGTTATTAAGCCCGATATTACCCAGAAAGATGGAAAAACAACGATTACCTTAAAATTTAATGATAAAGTTGTTGGAATAGATAAACAGATGCCTTTTACCCTTCGGTATGAACACAGTGATATAGCAAGCTTAAATGGTACTATTTGGGATGTATCGATCCCAGGAATAGAAGATGATGAAAGCATTAATGAGTATCTCGTTTCGCTTCAGATTCCCCCAACGTTTGGCGCTAATGCGTATACCAAACCGCTTCCAGCACAAGGGAAAAAATGGACGAAAGAACAAATGATTAACGGAGGTATAAACGCTGCATACGGGGACTCTGAAAACTATTCTGTTCAATTAACCTATGATCTAGAGAATGATCAACTCAAACCAGCGCTGTATGAAATTGCACTTCCTCCTGATACAGAATTCCAAAAAGTGACAATACAATCTATTGACCCAAAACCAAAAAATCTCAACCGTGATAATGATGGAAACTGGATCGGACAATTCGAACTATCTTCTGATCAAAAACTGACCGTTGTTGCTGACCTTTCAGTCACAACGTATACATTACCTCGATCTGACTTTGTTGAAAATAAAACAATTCCAGATACATATACCCAAAAACAAAAATACTGGGAAACAGACAATGAAAAAATAGTTGCGCTCTCAGAGAAGTATAAAACTCCAAAAGAAATATATGACTACGTTGTATCGACACTTTCCTATGATTATAACCGTATCGGAAAACTCTTTGATAGAAAAGGTGCCGTGAGCGCTTTACAAAATCCAAAAGCATCAGTCTGCTCCGAATTTACTGATCTCTTTATCGCTATAGCCAGAGCTGCTGGTATTCCAGCAAGGGAAATCGTCGGATATGCATATACGACAAACACGAAACTCAGACCTCTTTCTCTTGGTCCTGATGTGCTTCATGCTTGGCCAGAATACTATGACAGTACAAAAAAACAATGGATCCAAGTCGATCCCACATGGGCGCATACCACAAAAGGCATCAATTTTTTTGATTCACTCGATTTTTACCATATTGCCTTTGTCATTCACGGAGAGAACAGTGAATATCCATATCCTGCTGGTTCATACAAACAAGGCACGACTCCTAAAAAACATGTTTCAGTCGCTTTTACAGACTCAAAACAACCTGCAGCTTTGGACTCATTAAAAACAACATTAGATATCCCAAGTACAATTACCATTGGATATCCCTTACAAGGAAATGCAATAATCCAAAATACCGGTGGAACTACATTAAAGGACTTATATATAACTATCGAATCAGATCCTTTCCCGATTTCTGTCGTACGAAAGGAGACAAACGTCCCCCCATACGGCACAATTACCATTCCTATTACCATCCAAACAAAAGGAATAATCCCCACAGGTCAAGGAAAAATTACCGTAACGGCAAATGGACAGATATCAACATTTTTCTATGAGATGAGACCTATGTATTTTCTTCTTATCCCGATTGGTTGTATTATAGGCGGTATACTTTTACTTGTATGGACGCTCTCAAAGAAACGGTAAAGGCTCTTCCTCATACTCCTGGCATTTACATTTATAAGGACGAAGCAGATTCTGTTATCTATGTAGGTAAGGCCAAGGATCTCTTTTCACGCGTATCTCAGTATTTTTCTCATCCTAAATCATTATCTCCAAAAACTGTCCAGCTTGTGTCTCATATCCACACCATTTCATACATTCCATGTTTTTCAGAACTTGATGCGCTCCTTTTGGAAGCCAAATTTATCCGCCAATATGCTCCAAAATATAATATTGTTGCAAAAGATGATTCCAGTCCGATCTATATTCTTTTTGCTTTTGAGCACGATGGTATTCCATACATAACTTTATCAAGAAAACCAAAAAAAGTAGAAACCAAGAGACAGACTATCTATTTTGGCCCTTTTCAATCAAATACCATAGCGCTCACACTGCTTCGAAGAATTCGAAAAATTATACCGTTCTGCATGGCAAAACAACGGACTGGGAGACCGTGTTTCTATACCCATATTGGTCTTTGCAACCCATGTCCATCATATTTCACAAAGCTTCCTGAGGGACCAGAAAAAGATAACGATATACAACTCTACAAAAAAAATATACTCCGTCTTAAAAACATCCTCTCAGGAAGATCAAAAACAGTGTTAAGAGATATGGAAAAAGAAATGAAGAAATATGCAAAACTACATCAGTTTGAAGAGGCAAATGCACTTAAAATACAAATAACAAAATTACTTTCTCTCTATACTACATCCTACGAACCTTTCAGCTTTGAATCACTGGATCAAGAAAGCTCTTCGTATGAGAAAGAACTCACCGATCTAAAATCAGCGCTTTCTCCATATAAAGACATTCAGAACCTAAACCGCATTGAATGTTATGACATATCCAATTTGAGTGGAGAAAAAGCAGTGGGTTCGATGGTGGTTTTTAACGGATCGGTCCCAGATAAAAAATCATATAGAAAATTTAAGATTAAAACAGTGACGCATGCAAATGATGTAGCTATGATGAAAGAGGTATTGATGAGACGCTTTCGCCATTCCGAATGGACTATGCCAAATCTAGTTGTCGTTGATGGAGGCAAACCACAAGTAGCAGCAGCTGAGGAAATCTTGAAAGACATGAAACTTCCTATTATCGGCCTTTCCAAACGTCGAGAGGAAATCATCTGCCTCGATAACAAGCAATTCCACACAATTCGCCTCTCGTATGCAAGCCCTGCGCTTCATTTATTACAGCGCATACGAGATGAGGCTCACAGATTTGCTGTCTCGTACCATACGCTTGTCAGAGCGAAGCAGTTTCTGCTACCATAAGAAGATTATGAAATATCTTATTCGGATATTTCTTCTCAACGTGTTTGCTTTATGGCTGACCGCACAATTCGTGCCTGGAGTAACGATAGCTAATACCTGGCAAACATATTTAGAAGTTGGAGCGATACTGAGTTTTTTAATGGTGATCGTCAAACCGATATTAAAAATTCTTTTTATCCCTATTAATGTGATGACATTTGGCATCCTTTCGTGGTTTACCAATGTCATTGTTGTATACCTTCTTACTCTCATCACTCCACTAATCAGAATTGAAGCGTGGCGCTTTCAAGGCTGGTCTATGGGTGGATTTACAATTCCCGCTATTGATGTATCATACTTTGCGTCTCTTATCATAAGCACGCTTGTCCTATCATTAATATCCAATGTTTTACATTCAGTAACGGAATAAAAATATGACATCAAAAGATATAAAAAAACGAATCGTATGCATAGGAGGTGGCACAGGTACGTTTGTCGCCCTTAAAGGGTTAAAACAGTTTGGCCAACACCTCCAGGCAATCGTTTCCATGAGTGATAGTGGCGGAAGCAATAAAAGAATTCGGGATGAGTTTGGGCTCCTTCCAACATCAGACCTGAGACAATGTCTTGTCGCACTCTCAGACGAGAATGGAGGAGTAGGGCTTCTTCGAAAACTTTTCATGTACCGGTTTGAGAAAGGCGAAGGGATAAAAGGAATGACATTTGGCAATCTTTTTATGGCGGCTCTCACTGACATTGTCGGATCACAACAGGAAGCTATTAAACAAACTGGGAAAGTATTGCGTATTCACGGCGCTGTTATTCCTGTCTCTTATACTGACACAAATCTCGAAGCAACCTATGAAGATGGAACCATTGTCAAAGAAGAACACCTTATTGATGAACCGGAACATGATGGGACATTAAAAATTACAAACCTCGAGTTACGTCCAAAAGCTATCGGTAATCCAGATGCGATTAAAGCTATTAAAACAGCTGACCTTATCGTTTTAGGACCAGGCGACCTTTTTACAAGTGTTCTTCCAAATATCTTGGTTGAGGGGATTGCTGAAGCGTTAAAAAATACCAATGCCACAATTGTCTACGTCATGAATCTCATGACAAAATTCGGACAGACATATAATTTTACGGCGTCTGACCACATTAAAACTTTTGAAAAATATATCGGAAAATCAATAGATTATGTTCTTGTCAATAGTGCTCCGATCCCTAAAAAGGCACTAGAAGTTTACCAAAAAGGGAAAGAATACCAAGTCAAAGATGACTTAAAAGATCAAGCGTATTATCACGTATCACGGAAAAGCCTTATCAATACGTCGATGGTAAAAGTATCTAAAAGTGATACACTTGTAAGAAGCCTTATCAGACACGACAGCGACAAACTCGGTGAAGCGATAATGGAACTCTTATAACTCATATGAAAACATTTCTCTTGGTCATTCAACTCATTATTGCTATTACGCTTTTAACACTTATTCTCATGCAGAATAGTAAAGGCGGACTTACGTCTTCCATGGGAGGAATGGATTTTTACCGGACAAAACGGGGTGCTGAGAAAATCGTTTTTACAGCTACCATTATATTTTCCATATTGTTTTTTGTTATCACTATCCTAAATATGCTTGTGCGGTAAAAGCATGGACCGCACCTTCGTTGTCATATGACACTATACCAAAAAGGAAGATTTTTCTACTGGCTTATCAGAGAATTGACGGATAAATATACCAAGTTCTTCTTCATTGGATTTCTCATAGGCTGTGTTATTCCATTTATTCTCCATTTCACCTCCCCAAATATCCTTCTCGATGTTCTTCCTAAAGAAGAGAGAATCGGTATGGTAGGACAATACGAGATAAGCTCTCTCCCATCAAACATCCTTAATCTCATTAGCACCGGCTTAACCCAAATTGATAAAAATGGTTCGCCTTCCGCGGCTCTATCTGAAAGCTGGGAGGCAACAGATTCAGGAAAAACATACTCTTTCACTTTAAAAGATATGTACTGGCACGATGGGAAAAAGGTCGTTTCTTCTGACATCAACTACAACATCAAGGGGGTAACCGTAGAGTTCCCTGATGAAAAAACGATTAAATTCCATCTTAACGTTCAATATAGCCCATTTCCGGTAGTGGTCGCTAAACCTGTATTTAAAAAAGGATTGGTTGGAGTAGGGGAATATCGAGTCGGTAAAATTCGGATGGTCGATGGACTTGTCCGATCCCTGACTCTCACTGCTCCAGGGAAAACTCCAAAAAAGTTCGTCTTTTATAAAACAGATACCCAAGCGCATCTAGCATACCAATCAGGAGACATCGATCAAATCGCAAATCTTGATACGCTTGACATCGCCTACTACACAAACTGGAAAAACACTAAGGTTGTTCCAACTGTATCACACAATCGCATGCTTACCCTCTTTTTTAATATGTCCAATGACCTCTTAAAAGAAAAATCCATTCGTCAAGCTCTTGCGTACGCTACTCCCCATTTTGAAACAGAAGAACAGGCAGTGGGACCAATATCTAAAACCTCCTGGGCATTTAGTGATACGGTAAAACACTTTTCATATGACCCAATTCAAGCAAAGAAGCTTTTTGACCAGACAAAAATCGGTACTTCTTCCGCATCTCTCACACTCCATACATTTTCTCCATATATGGATATCGCGCAAAAAATAGCAGATTCCTGGACTGAAGCTGGAATAAAAACTGAAGTACGTGTAGAAAATAATGTTCCCCAGGATTATCAGGTATTACTCACCGTTCGTGAGCTCCCCATTGATCCAGATCAGTATGCATTCTGGCATTCAACACAAACAAAAACAAATATCTCCAACTACAAAAACGTGAAGGTAGATAAGCTTCTTGAAGACGGAAGAACTGAGTTAAATCAGGAAGTCAGAGAAAAACTCTACGCTGATTTCCAGAAACAGCTCATGACAGATCTTCCAGCTTTCTTCCTCTACTATCCAAAGGTATATAGCATTGTGAGAAAATGATAGGTTAATTTTTCTATTGAATACTAACTATAGAGATGACAAGAAAGCCTATCTCCCTTATAATTGTAATAGGAATGTTTTAATATCTTATTATAAATATCTGAAAATATGTGTGAACACCTCTGGGTTTCACAAGATGAAATAAAAAAAATGGGGTTACCTTTTTGTAGAGGAGATATTGGACCTGTGGATTTTTTACCAATAGCAACTCGTCAAAAACAACCAATTATTGGAGAATCTGTTTGTTGGAGATGTGCACAAATTTTCGGAATAATACCGGACACATATAATCAAGATATTCTGAAATTTGTTAGTATATTAACATCCTTTAACAATAGTGAAATAGCTTAGAAACAGTATTCGATGACATACTTCTGTGATAGTTCATCCACAGAAGTTAATACCTTGCCGAGATGGCCGAGTTAGTCAAGGCGCGTGTCTGAAAAACACGTTATCCAGGTGCAATTCCTGGTCTCGGCACTTATTAATGTAAGTGCGGCGTTAGTTCAGTGGTAGAATGTCTCCTTGCCAAGGAGAAGGTCAGCGGTTCAAATCCGCTACGCCGCTCCAATTGGGAA
>Ga0172375_10001195_pt1 | contig 41792 bp, 59 predicted proteins | sample LakKiv1m_FD_114537 | JGI IMG/M metagenome (GOLD analysis project Ga0172375, IMG submission 114537) | Freshwater microbial communities from Kabuno Bay, South-Kivu, Congo - kab_092012_11.1m | ecosystem: Environmental > Aquatic > Freshwater > Lake | place: Democratic Republic of the Congo... | reverse complement strand
GCGTCCTAACTTGTGATTATGCGGAATCGGGATTAGACAGACCCGCCTAATCCCGCCCACAACCGTTAAATGCGGATTTCATCCACCGCCAGTCGTGGCCGTAGTCCGCCACAACCTCTGACGTGGTGCGCGGCTCGGGTTGCGGCGCGAGTCGTTGGGCCATCTCGGCAAACAGTTGCTCCAACTTCGTCACGCGCTCCACCAGTTCGCAGTGATCCGCTACCAGTTCCCGGTAGCCCGCTTTCTCGATCTGCTGTCTCGTCAGCATGTCGTTGCTCCTCGGCGAGACCTAAGGTGCCCGCCACGACGATGTACGCCAGCGCCCCGGCGATAATCACGATCACCACGTAGGAGATTACCAACATTGCGCCTCCCGCTCCGCTGCGGTTGCCAGGGTTGCAGCGCCGGGCCGTAGACGTCCGGCATGATCTGTCGCCAATGTTTCATCGCCCGATCACTCCCGGCAGCAACGCCGCCACGGGACGGGGGCCGGTCAACGCCGGGGCGGTCGGTGTGGTTGTGGCCGGCTCGGACGGCGTGGCTGGCTCGGACGGCGGCGCGTCCGGTGGCAGCAGCGGGGACACCATTGACGGCGCTCCCTCCGCCCGTTCGATGCGCCAGCCGTGACCCAGATCGGCCACTATCTCCCGGATCTCCGCCGGTATTCCTGCTCGTCCAGCCGAGCGGAGAGGGCAGAGACGAGGGTCTCCAGGGCAGCGATGCGCGCTTTCAGGTTGTCCGGGTGGAGTTGATCCACCTGGTGCGCCAGCAGGTTGTGCTGTGACGCCAGGCTGTCCAGGCGTTTGTCGAGTTGTTCCAGTGCCCGCAGGGTCGCGGGCATCCCGTTGAGTTGCAGGTCGCTCCAGTTGATTGTCATCGGTCAGAGCCTCCGTGAGGCCGGGCCGCAACCCGGCGAGTAGGATGTAGATCAGGCATCCGGTCAGGGTCAGGATCACCAGGTAGGAGATGGCGGTCATCGTCGCATGGGCCTCCATTTTGCAACTGTCTCACTGTCTCACTGTCTTAGCGGTCTAACTGTCTCACGTATAGGGGTGTGTTAAAACAGTGGACTCTTGAGACTCTTGAGACAGTTACGGTTTTTGGGGCGATTTTCGCTCATTCGGCTGGTTCCTCGTCGTCGGCGCCGGCGTTTACAGTGGTAGGCAGCGCCCAACAGTTGGCCGGACTTTTGCGCCCAATGGTGTTGATGATCTCGCTCTGTTGCGCCTCGCGTGCCCGGTAGACCATCGCCCGGCTGAAGCCCGCCTCGGCCGCGGCCGCGATCACCTCGGCGGGCTTGACCGGCTTGCCGGCGTCCGCCAGATAGCCGAGCAGCCAGGCGGCCGCTTCGTCGCCGGTGGTCGCTTCCCGGAACGGCTCCGGTGCGGTGAGGGCGTAGACCATTTTCACCGCATCGCCATCGGGCAACGGTTCCAGGGTGATGCCCAGGGCATCGGGGTAGCGGGAGAGGTTCGACTTGATCACCTCCAGCTTGCGCGGCCCGTTGCGGTTCGGATCGGGGCCGGTCTGGACGGTGGCCAGGCCCCAGGCGACGCGGGCCATGGCTGTGATGTGGGAGGATCCCCGGATCATATCCGGGTCAACGGTATCGAGGAGGCTCATCTGGCCGTTGCTGGCCTTCCGCAGATGGTGGATGAGGAGCAGCCCACAATCGTTCTGATTGGCGAGGCCGGCGAGGTAGGCCAGGAGTGCACGGACGTCCTCGATGGCGTTTTCGCCCTTGCCCATGACCGAGCCGAGCGAATCCACCACGATCAGGCCGGGCGCGAGGCGGTAGGCCATCTGAGCGAGTTTGTCCTGGTAGCGCGCCGTGGACAGATCGAGAATGACATCATCCTCGTCGGGCAGGAGCAGATAGAGGTTGTTGCGATCCATCTGCCATTTCTCGGCGCGCTCGTTGAGTATCTGCGGTACGTTCTCGCCGTCCACGTAGATCACGCTGGCGCCGGGGCGGTGCATGGGCTGGCCGTCGGGCCAGGGTTGGCCGGCAATGATGCGATGGGCCAGATCGAGCGCCAGCATGGATTTGCCGGAGCCGGGCCGGGCCGCCAGCAGAGTGAGCATCCCGATGGGCAGCCAGTTGGGCCAGGCCCATTGGATGGGCAGCAGATCGGCGGCGATGTCCCGCAGCGAGGGGAACGGCCGTTTGACGGTCGATGGGATGGTGGACCGGATGCGATTGTAGAGGGCCTCGCCGTTAGGGAAGCCCTTCATGATGGGGGCGATCAGGCCCAGGCATTTCTCCCGATAGGAGGCGATGCCCTCGTCGCCGGGGTCTGACGCGCAGATGGCGCGCCAGGCGGTGCGGAGGGCGCCGGCGGCAAAGTCGTCGGGTTCGGGGTACGGCTGGAGTTCGATGCCGTTGATCCAGTCGGCGATATTCTGGATCTGCTGGCTGAGGCGGCGGGCCATGCTGGTCTCCTGTCGAATCTTCGCGCGACGTTGGCGGTCGCGTGTGGTGATAAGATCAGTTTATTGGTACAGTGGGGCGACAGCGAGGGTCGCCCCGACGGATTACGTCGCGATGTAGTATTCGTCCGGCCGCAGCACCAGCGTGGCCGGGTAGAAGCGATTACTCCCGCAGCGCATACAGTGATCGCCGGCGACGGTCTCCGCGCAGCGGGCGCACCACATTTCACCCGGCGCGATGCGCAGCAGGCGCGTCGTGGGCTGCGGGGCCGGGATCCGGACGTCGGCGACGGTGCGCGTGCGCCAGGCTGTCACGGCGGCGACGCTGCGCTCGGCCACCGGGCCGGGGACCCGGGCCGCTGCCCGGGTGATGGCGTGGGCCAGGTTACGCATGGTCGGCGATGTATTGGCGGACGGCGCTTTTGGCGAGGCCGAGGTCGTCGGCGATTTGCTCCGGCGACCAGCCCTTGGATTCGAGCGCCATGATGTTGTGTTCGTCCGCGAGGGTGAGTTTGCGGCGGGGCATTTTCGGGCCGGCGGACGCCGGCCCGACCTCCTGCGTCGAGGACGCGAGTTCCTGGAGGCCACGGAGATTCGGCACGAGCTCGGCGATCTGCGCCGGCTCGATGCGCGGCCCGTAACCCAGATCACCCAGCATGGTGACCAGGTTGTGCCATCGCTCGGCGTCGATCCGGTTGGTTTCGGCGGTCTCGATGACGGCCTGAAGTTGGTTGAGTAGATCGTTCATTATGTCCTCTCCTGTAGCACTCCCCCACCCCGGCTTCACCGGGAAGGGGCTGTTTCATCGGGCCGGGACGATCCCGTTCCGGGTTCCGGGTCGTCTAACGGTGATGTTCAGCCGCTCGCCGTGTCATCCTGAGCCGTCCGCATCGGCGAGCGTAGGCGAGTCGGCTGGAACTGGTGTTAGGCCGGACGGCCTAGAACGGGATGTCCTCGTCTGCGTCAGCCGTGCGCGCCAACTGCGCGTCGCAAACGCCGATTAGACCACATCCGCACGGGCAAGGCAGTTCATGCGAGTACCATTCTGGCGCTCGCAATCGCCGCGTCTCGCGGCGTTCCTGAACCAATTCATCAATTTGGCGCAACCCGTCGCGCATCGTCATGGCGAGCGGGTCGCCGCCGAAGAACAACTTGGTCATCGCCTGATTGTAGGTTTTGGCGTTCATGGTTGCCTCTTGCCGGAAGTCCGGCCTAACTACGATTTATGCGGAAAGTTTCTGCATAAAACCCCGGTGGGGGATGAAAAGCTGCTTACAGCTTGCTCATTTCCCCGTTCGCCGCGCGCACACTGACGCGCGTCGTCGCCGCGTGGCGGGCGATGGCGGCCAGCGCCGCTTCCTCCCCCGCCGCCGTCCACACGCCGCCCCGGTTGCCCTTCGCCAGCACGCCGGCATTGCGCAGGAATTGCACGCCCTGCTCCCACTGTGCCCGGCTGTAGCCCCGGAGCATCGCCTGCTCACGGGAGAGGCAGGTATCCAGGTTGCCGCCCGTCGCCATGATCCGGTAGTAGTCCTGCGCGAGGCGTTCGGCGGCCTCGCGCGCGCCCCAGGCGTGGGCGACCATGCCCTCGGACTTCAGCCGCTCGATCTCCTGGATCAGCCGGTCGTTCTCCGCCCGCAGCGCCAGCACGGTTTCGTCCCGCTGCCCGGCGGCGTAGGCCGCGGCGAGCATCCCGATCTCGTCGCGGAAGGCGCGCACCGCGCACGATGCGCCGAAGACGATCAGCCCGGCGACCCCGGCGATCTTGGCGATCAGCGCCAGGTCGTCGGGCCACGCCAGCGCGCCGAGCAGCCCGGCGACGACGGCCACGCCCACCCCGCCGACCACGTTCTGCGCGACGGGTGACACGACGTTGGACATCCAGATTGAGGCGGCGGCTTCGGCGCTCTGTTCCATGCCCGATGTGAGCGGGGCGGAGTTCGTTTTCATCGTCACCCCCTCCGCCGCAGCCGCAGGGCGATGAGCGTCCAGCCGATGCCCCACAGCGGCCACGCCACACGGGGCAGCACCCACTCGTAGCCTTCCGGGAGTAGCGCCCGGATGATGACGGAACCGATCAGCACGTCGAGCGCCAGCAGCACCAGCAGGCTGGCACGGTTGGAGACCTGATATACGTAGCGGTTCATGCGTCCCCTCCTCTCCGGGTGAGCACCTGCACGACCTGGAGGATCGCCAGCAGCACGACCCCGACGGAGACGAGCGTCAGTTCGAGGTGGTTGTCGGCGGTGAAGGATCGCAGCGTCAGGGCGAACACCTGGGCGCGCTCCGTGCTGCCCTCTTCGTGCGCGCGGGCGATCTCGACCTGCGCCTGGGCGATCTGCGTTTGTCCGTAGGCGCGCGCCTGTTCGACTTGGGCACGGGCGTTCCACTGTTCGGCCCGTGCATCCTCCATGCGGGCCGCCTGCCCGTTGACCAGGTACAGCAGGCTGCCGACGATCACTACGAGGGCGAGCAGCGCCGATAGGATCATCCAGCCCGTGGCGCCGTTGCCGGTTTCAGTTTCGTTTTCGGTGTCGGCGTTCATCGGTGCGAGCCTTCCGGCACGGGCCCGGCCAGCACGTTGCCGCCGGCGTAGCCGACGTGTTCAGGCTCCCGGCCGTAGCGGGCACGGAAGCCGGCGCGGGCCTCCGCCTCGGTCGTGGCCTTCGTGAAGGCCAGCCAATAAAATTTACCGGTAAATTCCGAAGGTAGTTCGGCCATGTGACGCTCCTTGTGGTATCATCCGTTCACCGGGTCGGCGCTCCGCCCGGCGCCGAGTGTTCGCACCACTCGGCTTTTTCGTCTCATGCCGGTCGTGCCGCATTTGCAGCGACACCCAGGGGTTTAGCGGCCCACCGGGGGACTACCCGACCGGACTCCCCACTGATTTATCCATCCACTCTGTGCCGCAACGGGCGGCCCCGCAGCGCCCTGGCTGGCGCTATCTAGTGATTGTCAATGACCGGCCCAACACCGATCTGCCCGATATAGCCACACCCGCCACACAGATAAAAGGCTGGCATGGATATATTCCAGTTCTCCGGCGCAAGCAGATACGCCCCCATTCCGCAATCTGGGCAAAAACTGTTCGTAACGCCCATGATTTGATAGCGGGGCGCATCGGAGATTTCTGTTGACTCTGCCTCTTGCTGCCCGCTGTAGACGCGAGCGCGCCAGTACCACGCGCGAGCGCGCCAGTAGTCGAGTAGGCCCCGCAGCGCATTCCGCTCCGCTACGAGGCCGGCGATCTGCTCGCGCATGGTGTCACGTTCGGCGGTCAGACCGTTGACCTGTGTCACCATTGCCGCATAGACGGTGTGTTCGCTCACTGTCCCCCCTCACTCCGGCCGGGTCGGCGCGCCGGACGTCTCCATGAAACGGGCGATCTGCTGGAACGCATCCAGCGCGACCGCCAGCCGCCGCAACGTCTCTGTCCTATCGAACGCCTCGCCGGCCACCAGCGGCCGGAGAGCTCGCTGCCCCCGAATCGCCTCTTCGGCGGCCCGGTCGCGGGCCTCCTTCGCCAGGTTCGGCCAGGGCCGCTGCTCGGTCATCGGAGCGCCTCGTGCCGCTGCGCATCCTGCCCGGTTTTGCGCTGCCGGACGTGCCGCCACCAGGCCCCTATCGACATCGGCGCACCGGAACAGGCGAAGGCCAGCATGGCGAGCATGGCCGCCTGCGGGTCCAGGATCGCCAGTCCGCCCAGGGTAAAGGTCACCCCGCCGGCCACCAGCGCCCAGGTGTACCCCTCCGCATAGCCGTGGCGGATGAGCCACGCCACGAGGAGGTTGTAGCCGATGCCGAACAACAGCAGCCCGGCCAACACGACCGGCAGAACCGGAATAGTGCCCGAAACGTCCCCGATCATCCGCCTGCCCTCCCCTGTGCTACGATTCGATCCAGTTGTATTCGATGATGCGCCAGTCGATTTGGCGTTCGGAACTCGGATGCTTTTCCATGTGTTTCCGGCGCTCCGGTTCCGTGCCCTCCGCCACGGCGAAGGCCCGGCTGAGGATCTCCGCCTCCGTATCGGACGGGTAGACCCGTTCACGGCGGAGCGCGAGCCGCCAACGTTCACCGACGTGGGAGAGCACCAGGTCGAGGCCCCCCGGCAGGGTGTGCCGGGTCCAGCCGTAGGGCCGTTCGACAATCGCCTTGCGCATCCCGCCGGCGATCTGTTCGAGCTTCGTCGCCGTCATCGGAATGCGATCCGCACGGGCGCCAACTCACCGCCCTCATTTTCGCAGCCGGCCACCCGGATGTTTTGCTGAAGGCGGAACGAGCGGGCCGTGTTCTGGCGGCTGAACCAGAGGCCGTGCTCGCAGTGGGCCGAAACGAAGCCGTTGCCGGCGTCGGTGACGGTGCAGGAGAGGCCCGTCCACCAGTTGTTGCGGCCGCAACCACCCTTGTTTCCGGGCAGCGGGGAGGCCAGGCCGTCAACCCGGCCGGCGGTCGGGGCCGCACAGCGCCAGGAGAAACAGGAGCAGATGCGCACGCCCAGGATCGTCCTGCAGCACGGGGGGGTGATCACCCACTTCGTGCACAGGTCGGGTTGTGACGGGGCGGCGGATGCGTCGGCGGGCAGGATGATAGCGAGAAAGATCGCCAGGAACAGCGCCGCCGTGATCAAAATGACATACAACACGACCGTCATAGAACCTTCGTCGGGATTACGCATGATACCCTCCTATTCAGCGACCAGTTTGCGCATGGGGATGCGCCCGGCCAGCCCCGGCTCGGCGGCCAGCAGCCGGGCGTAGTGGCTGGTATAGATGTTGTTGATCCTGTACTCATCATCGGCGGCGGCGGTCGTGAGACCGGCGGCGCGCAGCCGTTCAACGAGCAGCTTCGGGGAGATGCGGCGGACGCCCCGCTCGGCATCCGACAGGGTCATCTCCCGAAGGAGGCGATAGACATGCGGGTTGCTGGCGTGAAACGCAGCGAACCGTTGGGCGATGGTGATGGCATCGGCGTCCGGCTCCGGGCGCTCCGCCAGCAACGAAGGTTGTTCGGCTGGTTCCGGCGTGTGCACCGGCACTGACACGATCATGCGCCGGGTGCGACGGATGATGGTGGGTTCGTCGTAGGGGTTCATCGCTCGTTCTCCTGGGCACCGCGCGATAGCTATACCTATATCGCGTGAGTTTCGGCCCGCACGGGGGGTAAAAAGGCTTCCACGGCCGCGGCGTAGCGGTCGGGATCGGGCACGTCGAGCACGCTCGCCGTGTAGATTTCGGTCGTGTTCAGGTGGGAGTGATTCAATAGTTTTTGCAACTCCCACACGTCGGCGCCGGCCGCCCTGCGCACGCGGGCCCCGATGTGGCGCAGGGTGTGCGGGTGACACGGCACGCCGCTGCGTTCGTTGTAGAGAACCAGGCGGCGCCACACCTGGCCCGGGTGAAGATGCCGCTCCCACCGAGGCGCGGGCCGGCAGGAGACGAAAATATAGTCGTCAGGCTGCGGCGGCCAGTGGCCGGCGGCCCGCAGCCATTCCTCGATCGCCGCGGCGAGCGCGGGCGGGAGCGCCTGCTGTCCGTTGCGGTGGCCCTTTCCGACGTATTCGATCCACCAGCCGTCTGGGGTGACGTGCACGTCACCCCACCGCAGCGCACTCCATTCCGAGAGGCGGCGGGCGGTCAGGAACAGGCCGCCGATCATGGCGTAATCCCGTTTGCCGATGATCGTATCCCGGTCAATCGCGCCGAGCAGCCGGGTGATCTGGTCGGCAGTCGGCAGCCGCAGCCGACGATCCACCCGCTGAATCAGGGTCCGGCTGGCCCACGGGTTGGGCCACGGCCACAACGGGTTACGCCCGGTCTCTGTGGCTGCGAAACGATAGAGCGAGCGCAGGGCCGCCACCCGGCGATTGATCGTCGCCGGGCCGTTGCCGACCGTCCGCAACAGCCGCACCCAGGCATGACACGTGGCACCGTCCACGTCTTCCCACCCTCCATGCCAGAGTTCAAACAGCCTGACATCATCCCGATAGGCTCGCACGCTGTGCTCCGAGCCGCTCCGACTGCGCACGGCGGCCAGCCATGCGTCGATACACTCCGCCCAGGTCATCATCAGGGGATCACCCCGAGCTTGCGCGCGGCCCGGACGAACATGCCGCCCAGGATCGCCGTGGTGATCCAGTCGAGCGGGATCTCCCCGGCCTGCTGAGAGTTGCCCAGACCCTCAGCAGGCTTTGCAAAGGAGGACGGAGAGGAGGACGGCTGTTCAGACCGTCCGGTGGCGGTCCCAGCGAGGGCGTTCTGAATTTCCGATTCGAGCCTTCCTGGTTGTTGTTCCCCTGCTGGGGCCGTCGCCGCGCGGTCGGACATTCAGACACCCTCCTCGGCGGCATGGATGCCGATGGCGAGAATGACCTCGAAGGCCAACAGGTTGCCGAAGTTGCGCAGCCCGGCGTTGGCCAGCCGGGCCGTGGCATCCAGGATGACGGCCTGCCGTTCCTCCGGCTCGCGGCTCAGGGTCGCGATGGCGGCATGGAGGCGTTCGTCATTGCCGTGGTAGGCGGCGAGGTCGCGCCGCACGTCGGTGGCGTTCTGGTCGCGGCGTCTCATGCCGGCTGTTCCGTTTCTTCAGGTTTGGGGAGCACCTGGGAGAGGACGGAGCGGAGCGCCTCGGAGAGCGTTCGCACGCCGATCCTCTGCTGATAAGTTTCGAGGGCTTGGCGTTGCCACGGGTAGACCGTGGCGTTTATGACCACGACCTGCGGTTCATCCTGCATGTTTATCTCCAATCAGATTGATGCTTCTCCTAACTGATTAGGAATATAACATAGGTTGTTATAGTCTGTCAATAGGTTGGGAATTTTTTCTATGAAATTGGTAGAAATTTCCTGTATGATGGGATGCATGAATGAGGCATTTGGGGTTTGGCTTCAGCGAGAGATAGACGCGCGGGGATGGAATCAGAGCGTGATGGCTCGTAAAAGCGAGCTATCATCTCAGATGATCAACGCACTAATCAACGGTCAGGCAAACGCCGGGTTGGATACCTACCGCAAGATCAGGTGTTGACGCCGGGCAACCTGGCCGCGGTGCTGGCGGCGGCGCTCGCCCAGTTGCGCGATCCGGGGACACAGGCGGAGCAGGAGGCGACGGGGCGCGCGATCACCGCCACGCGGCGTTCGATCACGGCGCTGGTGGATGCGATCGAGGCGGGCGGCGGGCCAACGGTCATCGAACGGCTGCGGGTGCGCGAGGCCGATCTGCGGCGGCTGGAGCTACAGGCCGAGGATCTGGCGCGGCGCGAGGAATTCGCCGCGGCGCTGGACAATCCGGCGATTGTCGAACGGGTCATCGCGGAGATGCGCGGGCAGGTCGAAGGGGAATCAGTGGCGGACGTGCGTCACGCGCTGGGCCGGCTGGTCGAGCGCGTGGACGTGTGGCGCGAACGCGTGCGGATCACGTTCGCCGGGGTGGATCTGGCGGTCATTGCGGGTATCGGAGAGGTGCCCCCAAGTGGCAGAATTCTGATACCCGCAAAATGGCATGTACCTATTGACACGTCTTATGTTTTGTGATAATCTTTGCCCATGCAGGCGGACGAAGATACCCTCAGAGAATTTCTGCTCATACTGCGCTCCGCCTTGCTGATGATTGTGCGTTGGATTGAACAGAAATACGGTCTTTCGATCAAACGTGCATTGGATTGAACGACAGTACGGTCTCCCAACTGGACATGCCTAGCCGGGAAAACCCGATCTAGGAAAAACGTGCGATGGGCGGCCCCTTAGATAGCCGGCTTGATAAAGTCTGCTGTCTCAGGGGCCGTTTGCGTTTAAGGCGTCCGATGAATGTCAGTCCTGATGATTGCCCCGACACGAGCCGATCTGCCCAACGTTGCGACGGAAGCCGCAGCGGTGGTCAACGCCCTGGGCGGCCGGCTGGTGCAGGGCGTCGTCTCCGAGGCGATGGTGCGCGACGCCGCCGCCGAGGGCGGGTTCGAGGGCATCTGGTTCGCGACGCATACGGACTGCGACCGGGTGCTGCTGAGCGCGGAAATACTGAGCGAGGCGGCGGTCGTCGCGTACGTGGCGGCCAGCGGCGCGCGCTGGTGCTTCCTGAACACCTGTCAATCAATCGGCCTGGGTCAGCGCATCATCGACGAAACGCCGGCCGATGTCATTTGCACAGTGGCCGCCAACCCCGACCCCGATGCCATGCGCACCGGGGTTTTGTTCGCCCGGCAACTGGCGAACCTGCACGAGGCACGGGCCGCCTATGAGCGCAGCAAGCCCGGCGGAAACCGGCTCTATGTCTATCTGGGGAACTACAGGCAGCGCGAGATGACAGTCACCCAACAGGCCGGGGTTTTTCCGGCGCCGACCATGCAGGATCGGTTGCAGACAACGATGGACGAATTGCGCCGGGATGTTTCCAAAATCTCGACCGACGTTGAGGTGATGAAGCAGCGCACGGACAGCATCGACAAACGGCTGGAGAAGATCGAGAGCATCGTCAAGCCACCCGTCGCCGTGCCGACCTGGGTCATGCTGCTGTTCGGGCTGCTCGTGTCATTGGCGATCATCTATTTACTGGTAAATGCGGGAGCCTGACATGCCGTTGATCTATGCGGTGCTCTGCGCGGCCCTGGTCTATGTGGCGATCCTCTCCCTGTTCGGGCGGCGCATGATTTGCAGCCGGTGGGCCATGTGCCTGAGCAGCCTGTCCCTGGCCCTAGCTTTCTGCATGTTGGCACTGGGCACAGCGGGCGTGACCGAGCATGGACAGTACGCGACGATCACCCGCGCCGGGTTCATCGGCTATGGTATCTCCCTGGCCGCGATGATCGGGCAGTATTGGTGGGACGTGTGGCACAACCGGAAGGGCGTGTGATGGCGCGCATCTGCCGCGTGTGTGGACAGACGTATCGAGGACTGTGCTGTCAGGCGTGCCATCCGCGCGGCAGCCGCAAACGGAAAGATGATCATGCCGAAGTTGCCGAATCGACCGTGCAGCCAGCCGGGATGCCCGGCGATTGCGTTGCAGGGCAGCAGCCGGTGTCAGCGGCATCAGGTGGCGAGACAACAGGATGCCCGGCCCAGCCCGTCGGCGCGGGGCTATGACCGTTCATGGCAGCGCATCCGGGCGCTGTACCTGAAACATAATCCGGGCTGCGTGATGTGTGGCGCGCCAGCAACGCAGGTGGATCACATGATCCCGCTGGCGCTGGGCGGCGATCACGATGCGAGCAACCTACAGGCGCTATGTCAGGCGTGTCATTCGAGAAAAACCGCGACGATTGATGGCGGATGGGGTAGGGCGGGTCAAAAGTCTGCAAGTTCGTGACGTATACCGTGGCCTGTGCACCAAGCTCATACGCCCGCGAAATGGCCCGAAAAGCCAACTTACCATAACGATAGATAGACATAATGGCAGGAAGACGACCGAAACCGACGGCAGTCAAGGATTTGCAGGGGAACCCCGGCCACCGGCCGCTGAACGGCAGCGAGCCGCAGCCGGCGCCCTCGATGGCACGCGCACCGCGCGGTTTGGGGCTGGAGGGGTCGCGTTTCTGGCACAAGTACGCGCCGGCGCTGGCTGCGTTGGGCGTGTTGACGCAGGTGGACGAACCGGCGCTGGAGATGGCCGCCGAGCACTACGAGGTGGCGATCCGGGCGGCGCACCAGTTGCATGATGAGGATCTGACCGTCGAGGGGCGGGACGGCCTGAAGAAAAACCCGCTGACGCAAATCCTGCGGGACAACTCGACGGCGCTGCGGAGCTGGCTGACCGAGTTCGGCATGACGCCGGCCTCCCGCTCGAAGATCCATGCGCCGACGGAGGAACAACCTTCCCTGGCCGATGAACTGTTTCGCATGGCTGCGGAGCGCGCGCAGGTTCAGGAGGATGATCCCCTGCGGGAGTTTGAGTGATGGCGGCCCGGCATCCGGTGGTGGCGTATTGCCGGGGCGTGTTGGATGGCACCGTGCCCGCCTCGCAGATGATCCGGGCCGCGGTGCAACGGCATCTGGACGATCTCCAGGACGGCCGGGCACGCGGATTGCACTTTGACAGGCAGGCAGCCGAGTACGCGGCGCAGTTTTTCGGGCTGCTGAAACATAGCAAGGGCGAATGGGCGGGCAAGGCGTTCGAGCTGGCGCCCTGGCAGCAGTTCATCGTGTGGTCGCTGTTCGGGTGGAAACGGGCCGATGGGTTGCGCCGCTTCCGCACGGCGTTCGTGATGGTTCCGCGTAAGAACGGCAAGAGCACCATATCCGCCGGCCTGGGTTTGTACCTGCTGACCGTGGACGGCGAGCCGGGGGCGGAAATCTATAGCGCCGCAACCAAGCGCGACCAGGCCAAGATCACATGGGATGAGGCGGTCAGGATGAGCCGGGCATCGCCGGCGCTGGCGAGCATGGTAGAACACTGGCGCAGCTCGGACACGCTGAGCGTGTCGGCCACGGCGAGCAAGTTTCAACCGTTGGGCGCCGACGCCGATACGATGGACGGCCTGAACATCCACGGGGCGATCATCGACGAGCTGCACGCCCATCGCACCAGCGCCGTGGTGGATGTGCTGGATACGGCGACCGGCGCCCGGCGGCAGCCGCTCACGTTCGAGATCACGACGGCGGGCTTCGACCGGGAGAGCATCTGCTACCAGCACTACCAGTATAGCCGGGATGTGCTGCGGGGGACGGTCAGAGACGACGCCTGGTTCGCCTACATCGCGGAGATCGACGATGGCGACGACTGGCAGGATGAACGCACCTGGGCGAAGGCCAACCCGAACCTGGGCGTGTCGGTCAAGCTGGATGACCTCCAGCGCAAGGCCGAAAAAGCCCGGCACATGCCGGCGGCGCAAAACGGATTTCGCCGCTTGCACCTGAACGAGTGGACGCAGCAAAGTGACCGCTGGATCGATCTTGATTTGTGGGACGCCAATTTCACCCGTGGGGTGAAAGCGGAGGATTTGGCGGGGCGGGCCGGTTACGGCGGCCTCGACCTATCGGCGGTCAGTGACCTGTCGGCCTGGGTGGTGGCGTTTCCGAGAGATGACGGCAGCGGCGTGCTGGATTTGTGGTGCCGGTTCTGGTGCCCGGAGGCGCGGGTGCTGGATCGCGATAACCGCTACGCCGAACAGTATCAGGCGTGGGCGCGGGCGGGCTTCCTGGAGACGACGCCGGGCGATGCCATCGACTATCAGTATATCAAGGCCAAAATCCTGGAGGATGCGAGCCGGTTCCGCATCGTGGATCTGAACGTAGACCGGCTGTTCCAGGGCTATGGCCTGAGCATCGAACTCGCCGACGAGGGGCTGAACGTGATCGGGATGGGGCAGGGGTTTTTGAGCATGGCGGCCCCGATGAAGACGTTCGAGCGGCTGCTGCTGAGCAAGCAACTGAATCACGGCAATCATCCGGTGCTGCGCTGGATGGCGGGCAACGTGGCGGTGCGCCAGGACCCGGCAGGCAACCTGAAGCCGGACAAGGCGCAATCACAGGGCCGGATTGACGGCATCGTGGCGACGGCGATGGCGTTGGATCGCTGGGAGCGCAACGAGAACGGGCCGTCAGTGTACGAGGAGCGGGGGATCATCTCGCTGTGAAGAAAATCACGCTTTCCGACGTGTTGATCGTCCTGGGGCTGGCGCTGCTGGCCGGGGGGATCGCAGCGTTTGATTGGCGGCTGGCGTTGATCGTCTGCGGGGCGCTGCTGCTGGCCGGCGGCGTGGCAGGGATGGTGAGGGGCGCATGAGCTGGATCGGGCAGGCGCTTGGCGTGCGGGCGGCGCGCAGTGACGATGAACAGCGGGCGAGCAGTCTGCCGGTGTCGCAGGAGACGCTGGCGGCGATGCTGGCCGGCGGCGATGGGGCGAGCACTGTCACGGGCCGCTGGCTAACGCCCGAGGGTGCGCTGTCGCAGGTGACGCTCCTCTCCTGTGTGCGCCTGCTGTCTGAGCAAATGAGCACGTTGCCCTGGGCGGCGTTCCGGGGATCCGACCAGGAGGGCTGGTCGCCGGCCACCGATTCGCCCGTGTATACCCTGCTCCACGATATGCCGAACCCGGAGCTAACTCCGGCTGAAATGAAGATGCTCACGGGGGTCGCGCTGTGTTTGTGGGGCAACGCCTATTTCGAGATCGAATACGACGGCGCGGGGCGCCGCCGGGCAGCCTGGCCGTTGCCGGCGAATCGGGTCGAGGTGATCCCGCCAACGAACAGCTACCAGGGGCAGCGGGAATACATTGTGACGCTGCCCAACGGCGAACGCCGGGGGCTGAGCCGCTGGCAGATGTGGCATATCCGGGGTTGGGGCACCGATCCGTGGCTCGGCAAAAGCCCCGTTGCGCTGATGCGTGAGAGCATCGCGCGGGCGCTGGCGATCGAGGAATACGGCGGACGTTTTTTCGGCAACGACAGCCGGCCGGGCGGTCTGCTGAAGCACCCCGGTAAACTCACCGAAACCTCAGCCAAACGCCTCAAAGATTCTTGGGAGAGCGCACACCGAGGGTTGGACAATGCGCATCGGGTGGCCGTCCTAGAGGAGGGCATGGAGTGGCAGCAGACCGGGGTGCCGCCGCAGGATGCGCAGTTCATCCAGGCCATGCAGTTCACCGAAGAACAGATGTGCCAGATTTATCGGGTGCCGCCGCACATGATCGGGATCGTCAGCAAAAGCACGTCCTGGGGGACCGGGATCGAGCAGCAATCCATCGGGTTTGTGACCTACTCGCTGCTGCCGTACCTGGAATTTATGAGCCAAGCGGCGCGGCGGGATCTGATGACGCCGGCCGAGCGCAAGGCACTGAAACTGCGCTTCCGGGTGGCGGCATTGTTGCGGGGCGATACGGCGGCCCAGAATGCGTCATTTACGGCCGGGCGGAATGGCGGCTGGTTCAGCGTCAACGAGATCCGGGAGATGATGGAGATGAACCCGGTGGAGGGTGGCGACACCTATCTCCAACCGCTGAATATGGCGCCGCTGGGCAGCGAACCGGATTCCCCAAACGGGAATACCGATGCGAGCGATAGTTCCCAAAATGGGAATGCCGAGGATGGGCAAGATGAGCAAACGACGGGAGACTGAGCGGCGCTTCCTGAGCGCGGACATCGCCCTGGTGGAGGTACGGGCCGGGGCCGATGGGCAGCCAACGGAGTTAGCCGGGTATGCCGCGGTGTTCAACCAGTGGACGACGATCCAGGATTGGTGGGGCGAAGCCTGGCTGGAGTGCGTGGCGCCGGGCGCCTATGCCAAAACCATCGGGGAGGCGGACATCCGGGCGCTGTTCAATCACGATCCGAACATCGTTCTGGGGCGCAACCGGGCGGGCACGCTGGAACTGACGGAGGATGGCACCGGGCTGCGCAACGTGATCCGCCCGCCGGATAACGCCTGGGGCCGGCCGGTGCTGGACGCGGTGCAACGGGGCGACGTGACCGGGCAGTCGATCAAATTTCAGGTGGTTCAGGAAAAATGGGAGCGTCCCCAGAAACGGGGCGACCTGGCGAAACGGACGATCATCGAGGCGCGGCTGTTCGACGTGGGGCCGGTGACATTCCCGGCGTTTGAGCAGACGAGCGTGAGCGCCCGGTTCGATGACCCGCAGCACGGCGAGCGGGACGGGAATATGGGCGTGATCGGACAAGCGTTTCGGCTGATCCGGTTGGCTGAGCACGGGTATCCGTTGGCCGCGGATGAACGGCAGGCGATCGGGGCGGCTATGACGATTTTGCGGGCCTGGGCGGCCGAGCCGGTCGGCGGCAATCATGCCGGCCACTCGGACGGGCAGGGCGACGAGCCGGGGCGGGGCGACCGAGGGGTCGCACAGTTGCGCTACCACTCGCCGGCGACGCGGGCGCGCATATTGGAACTACTGAGCAAACAATTGGAGGTGTGAGATGACGAGCATCGAATTGCGCCAGAAGCGGGCGAATTTGTGGGAGCAGGCGAAGGCGCTGCACGCTCGCCCGGAGGCGGAGAAGCGCGAATGGGGCGCCGAGGATGAAACCCAGTGGACGGCGCTGATGGGCGAGATCGACAAGCTCGGCCGGCAGATCGAACGGCAGGAGCAGATCGAGGCGGCTGAGCGCACGGCGCTGGCGCAACGGACGGCGGAACAGCCGGATGAGCGCAGCGAGCAGGCGCCGGACGAACGGCGGGCGGCCTGGCGGGGGTTCCTGCGCAACGGGCGCGAGGGGCTGACCCGCGAGGAACAGCGTGCGCTGAGCGTGGGCACCGACACCGCGGGCGGCTTCCTGGTGGCGCCGCAGTATTTCGTGCGCAACATGATCCAGGCGGTGGACAACCAGGTGTTCATCCGGCAATGGGCGACTCGCTTCATGAACGAGACGGCGGACAGCCTGGGCGCGCCGAGCCTGGACACCGATGTGGCGGATCCGACGTGGACGAGCGAACTGCTCATCGGCTCGGAGGACAGCAGCCTGGCGTTCGGGCGGCGCGAGTTGAAACCCAACCCGCTCGCCAAATACATCAAGCTGAGCAACAAGCTGATCCGGCAGATGGCGGACATCGAGACGCTGGTGCAGACCCGGCTCGCCTACAAAAACGCGGTCGCGCAGGAGAACAACTTCCTCAACGGCGACGGCGTGGGGCGGCCGTTGGGCGTGATGGTCGCCAGCAACATGGGCATTTCGACCAGCCGGGACGTTTCGACGGACATGGCTGCGACAGAGATGACCGCCGATGGGCTGATCAATGTGAAGTACACGCTGAAGGCGGCCTACTGGCCGAAGGCCAAGTGGTTGTTCCACCGGGACGGGATCAAGCAGATCGCCAAGCTGAAGGACGGCGGGGGCGTCTACATCTGGTCGCCCGGCCTGACGGTCGGGGAACCGGACCGGCTGCTGGGGTTCCCGTACTACGCCAGCGAGTACATGCCGAACACGTTCACCACGGGCCTGTACGTCGGCATCCTGGGCGATTTCAGCTACTACTGGATCGCCGATGCGCTCGACATGCAGTTGCAGCGGTTGGTGGAACTGTTCGCGGCGACGAACCAGGTGGCGTACATCAGCCGCCTGGAATGCGACGGGATGCCGGTGCTGGCCGAGGCGTTCGTGCGCGTGAAGTTGGCGTAGCACGGGGGCTAGGGAGTAGGGATTGGGGGGCGGGCGGACCCCGCCCCTACGGAGGTAACGATGAACCAGATCGATAAGAACGTCTACGTGCTGAAGGCAAACAGCTTCCTGACGGCCCTCTCCGATGGGGACTACCTGCCGGCGTCCGGCTCGTTCGTGGATATGGCGGGCCTGGACAAGCTAGTTTTCCTGGTCGGCATGGGAACCCTGGACACGGAGACGACATTCGCCGTGTACCAGGATACGAGTGCGACCGCCACCGGCTCGATCAAGGCGGTTTCGGACGCGTCGCAGGTAGTGGCCGCCACGGACGACAACAAGTGGCTGACGATCACGGTGCGCGCCGATGCGTTGGACCGGACGAACAGTTTCCGCTATGTGACGCTGAAGGCCAGCGGGCCGGCGGGCGGGAACGACTACGCCTGCGTGTTCGCCCTGGGTTTCGGATCGAAGAAACTGCCGGTGACGCAGCCGGCAAACTACGCCTACGCGGTGTAGGCGTAGTTTGATTGCGCGCGCAATCACCGAAAATGGGATGGGGCCGGGCGACGGGCGCCGGGGCGCTGCGGTCCGGCCCTGCAGGAGATGGGACGATGAACAAGAGCAAACTCGGCTACATCGGCGGGGCGCTGCTGGTGGTGATCGTGCTGGTGTTCGGCTGGCTGGGGGTGAAGCTGCCGGCGCCGCCCATGCCGGATCCGCTCGACGCGGAGTCGCGGGGGTTGTACGCGACGCTGTGCTACAAGCCCGAGGGCGGCGCGTCGTTCGAGTGTGATTCGGGCGGGTCGTACAACGTGAACACCGGGGCGGCGCTGGTGGTGGATTCGGGCGGCACGTTGACCGCCTCGCCGGGCGCGACGGTGAGCCTGGGCAACCTCAAGCTGACGGCGGCGGACATCACGCCGACGGCGGGGCAGACGATCACGCCGGCCTATGGGATGTATGTGGTCAACAGTTCGGGGGCGGTGAGCATGACGCTGGCCGCACCCGCCGCGGCGGGACAGATCCTCTATCTCTATGGGGACGACGCCAACACGGTGACAGTGAACGATACGAACATCCGCTCGACCGACGGCAACGCGGTGACGTTCGGGCAGTATGACCTGGTTGAGTTCGTTTCGTCGGCGACGGAGTGGATCCACCTGGCGAAGTCGGCGAATCAATGAGGGTGGGCGGCCATCTGGCCGCCCTTATGCAGGTTGATATGGTCTTCGGCTCAGTTTTCCCAAGCATTCTGCGACCGGCGTTTGATGCGGGCGGCGGTTTTTTCGCGCCGTCCAATCTGAATGGCACGCTCGCCTTCGGGCCGCAGATCACCCTCACGTGGACGGACAACGCCAATAACGAGTCCGGGTTCGTCATCCAGCGGGCGACAAACGGCGTGAACTTCACCCAGATCGGCACGGTCGCCGCAAACGTCACCACGTACCTGGACACGACGGGGGCCGCGAATACGACCTACACCTATCGGGTCGCGGCGACGAACTTCTTCGGGACGTCGGCCTGGTCGAACACCTTCCAGCAGGTCGTGCCGGCTGCGCCGAACGCGCCGACAACCTTGGCTCTGTTGCCGCAGTACTTCGGGTTCATCCGTGTCGTCTGGAGGGACAACGCCACGAACGAGACCGGGTTTAGCATCGAACGGTCCACCAACGGCGGTGCGTTCAGCCAGATCGGCACGCGCGCAGCCTTTGCTGGCACCGGCCCCAACATCTACTGGGATGATACGACGGTCCAGGCGGGGAACACGTACACGTACCGGGTGGCGGCCGTCAACGCAGCCGTAAGGTCCGCCTACTCGAACACGGCCAGCTTCGCAGTGCCGACCGTGCCGGGCAAGCCGACGATCACCAACGTGACGACCGCGCTCAATGGCACGAATGAAAATGCGACGGTGACCTGGCTGGACAACGCTACCAACGAGGTTCAGTACATTGTCTATCGCAGCGCGGCCGGCGGTGTAAACTACTACCCGTTGGGCACTGCCGTGGTGGCAGCCAACACGACGCAATACACGTTCACAGCCATTCCGCGGCAGGTCTGGTATTTCCGCGTCGTTGCGCGAAACATGACCGCGGATACGCCGTCCGACATCTGGGGGCCAGTGGCAGCGCCGTAACACCGGCTTTGCGTACCGTTTCGGGGGTGAGCGCACCTTCTCGCCCCCGAAACACGGTCAAGAGAAGAGGAGTATTCAGTTGCATACAGACTGGCGAACGGCTGCGATCCTGGCGGTTGTCGCCGCCATGTTGTGGGGAGGACGGACGACGTCTGCACAGACAGCGCCTGCACAGACAGCGGTACCGCTGCGCCAGCCTCCGGCACGCACGGATATCCGTGATGCAGCCACGGTCGTCTTGTACAGTCAGCCGCCGCGCGCGAGCGGTGGACTCTTGCTGTCGTCATTGCGTGACCCCGGCGGCAGCGGCAGTGACCAGTGGGTCTGGGATGACTTCACGCTCGACGCGGCGCGGCCCGTCACCGAAATCCAGTGGCGCGGCGGCTACGATCCTATCCTGTTCGGCCTGGGCGGTCCGGTATTCGATTTCGAGATTGCCATTTATCCTTCGATCCCGGCCGGAACCGCGCCCGATGTCGCGCATCCGCCCCTGGTGCACTATCAAGTGGGAGGCAATGCCGGAGAGACGCCAGCCGAAGTGTTGGGCGGCGTGCAAACCTACGATTACCGTTTCAGCCTGCCGGTGCCATTTCAGCCGGCGCAATGCAAGTGGGGGTGTGACTATGGCTCTGACAGTTGATGAGATCGTGGTGGCGATCAACGCCAGCGGCGTGACGATTGAACAGTTGACGGCGCTGCTCTCGAAAAGTGCGATCATCGAGAGCAAAGAGGCGGAAATCGCCAGAAAACAGACTGAGCGGGACGCGGCGCTGGCCGTGTACGACGGCGAAATCCGGGCGTTGACTGTCGAACTCAACACGTTGCAGGCGCAGGCGCAACAGCAACTGTAGGCGGTGAGCCGTGGCGTACAAAGCCGAGACAGATACCAACGTCAACCTTGACATTTCGGCAGTGACCGAGATCGCCAGCTACACAGCGACAGCAACGCGCTTCGTCGTGGCGCGTGTCCTGCTCGATCAGGTGGCTGGCAACGGCGATTACGTCATCTACGCCACGTTGCAGGTCGGCGGTTCCGGCTCGGCCTATCGCATCCTGCCACAGACGACCGGCTCGGCTGCGAGTGACCTGACGGCTATTGGGTTCGTGAGCATCGGCATCCCGGTGGACAACACCGATGTCGTCAAAATCTATGTTGACGGTCTCGCCGGAGACACCGCAACGCCGGACACACGGGTGGACTGGTATGTCTACGACTACCTGCGGCCCACTGTCACCGGGCGCACGCTGGATGTGGCGGCAGACGGCAATCTCGGTGATGCCCGGCTGGCGTACCTGGACGCGGCTGTGAGCAGCCGGCAGGCGGCGAGCAGCGGGGCGTCGAGCAAAGTCTACACGGTGACGGTGGATGGGCTGCCGGCGGCTGGGGTGTATTGCCGGATGACCTCGGATATTTCGGGGTCGGTGAACGTGGACGCGGGCACGTCGGACAGTTCCGGGAACGTGACGTTCCACCATGACCTGGCGGCCGGAACGACGGTCTACATCTGGCGCTCGAAAACCGGCGTCGAATTCAGCGACCCGGATACGGAGACGATCTGATGAGCGATTGGGCGGGGACCGGCACGACGATCACAGAGTCAGCGACGCGCTACGCGACGGTGGCGGAGTTCAAGGCGTGGATCGGCATCCCCGTCGCCGATACGACCGACGATGCGCTGATCAATGAGGTACTGGATGAGTCCAGCCGGCAAATTGACGATGACTTGGGGCGGAAGCTCTATCAGTCGGCTGTCGGTGTGGTGCGGTACTACACGGCAAAAAGTGACTCCCGCCTGCTAATCGACGATCTTGTAACCCTTACGGAGCTGGCGACGGACGGCAATAGCGATCGGACGTATGCAACTGTGTGGGCCGCGTCCGATTATGATCTGGAGCCATTCAACGCAGCGACTGACAGTATGCCGTATGAGTTGATTGCGGTCGCACCGATAGGACGCTATGCGTTTCCGGTTGGATTGGCTAAGGGCATTCGGATTACAGGTACATGGGGATGGCCGGAAATTCCGATTGTTGTGCGACGGAAGTGCGTGCTCAAAGCGGCATGGATATTCAAGCGGAAAGATTCACCGGTTGGGGTAATGGGCAGCGCCGACATGGGGTTGGTGAGGGTCGCGCGGTGGGACAGCGATTACGAGAAATTTGCGCAGGTGCATAGACGGGCGGTGGTGAGCTGATGGAAATCACGGTGACGACATCCGGGATTGACGAGGCGCTGAAGCGGCTCGATCCGAAACAGGCGGAGATCGCCCTGATCCTCTGGTATGAGCGCGGCTCAAAATTAGTCCAGAGCGAGGTGCGCAGCCGGGCCAAGCCGTCGCTGCGCGGGAAAGTCTCTGTCCTGACCGACGGGCGGCGGCCGCCGCAGTGGGCGCGCGTCTACGTGAAAAGCCCGATCGCTCACCTCCTGGAAGGCGGCACGGGAAAACTAGGATCGCCGGATTTCAACCATAACGAGGGCTATTTCCCCTCGTGGACTGGGATCGCCAAACAAATGGGAGTTGGTCCCAAATCCGCATTCGTGATCGCCCGATTTATCTATGAGCGCGGCGGCAACCGGCCACAGCCGTTCGTCAAACCGGCGTTCAACGCGGTACGCAACAACCTGGTGAAAATCGCCCAGGACGCGGCGGATGAGGCTTTCAAATGACGACGATGACGACGCTGGTCGAACTGTGCCAGGCCGTGCAGGATGTAGTGGGGGCGATCTCCGGCATCCGGGTGGCGCCCGACGTGCCGCCGGAACAGGGGGCCGGGTCGGGCGTGGCGGCGTTCTGCTATCCGGGCACGGGGCAGTTCGAGTTGCTGACCCAGGGCCGGGAACAGGGCACGCACACGCTGCACCTGATCATCCTGACGCCACGGGCGAACCTGCGCACGGATTGGGCGCGTGTGATCGGCCTCGGGGACACGGTTGCCAGGGCGTTGCTGAGCGACATGACGCTGAGCGGCAAGGCGCAGATCATCCGTCCCCTGCGCTACACCTATGGACAATTGCAGTGGGGCGGACAGGAAGAATTCGGCTGGCTGTTCGAGGTGGACGTGATCGCCACCGGCGGCCTGAGTTGAGGAGGTAACTATGGCGCACCAGGAGGCCACGGGGTTGAACGTGGCAGTGACCTACGGCGGGGCGAGCATCCCGACCGGCTGGCAGAAGATCACGATCGCTGAAAAGGGCAAGCCTCTGCGCGAGCAGATCGACAAAACCCATGCGGGCGACGCCGCCTATGCCTTCATGGACGATCCGTTGGGCGGCAAGGGCAGCGCGAGCTGCACGGTGAGCATCGAGGGGCTGCTGAGCGTGACGGATCACCAGGAAACCGGGCTGCTGAGCAAGAGCATCGACGCTGAGGACTCGCTGGTAGTTTCGTTCGGGTCAGGTAAGGATAAGTTCACCCTGACCGACGCCGCGTTCAAGTCGCACGATGCCGGCGGTGCGTTCGCGGCCGTGCAGCCGTTCAAGGCAACGTTCAGCAACCCGGCCAGCGCGGGCGCCTGGTCCACGGCCGCATAGGAGGACGCGATGGCGCAGACTGAGTTTTTCGGCACGACCTACACGGTTGTGCACGGCACCTACACCCTGGAAGGCATCCTGGATGCCAACGTCGCCCAGCAGGGCGGCCCCGAGCCGGAGATGAAGGACATCACCCGCGCGGGGCACACCGTCTACACCTACACGCCCGATCCGTTGGGCGCGAAGGGCAGCGGAAAGGTCAAACTGACCGTGATCGTCCAGGCCAGCGTCAACGCCTACGCCGACAGCAAGGCCACGAAGATCCCGTTCAACACTCCGGCGTCAACGACGTTTGCAATGGAGCCGGGCACGGCGAACGCGAACGAGTGGACACATGCCACGCTGGAACTGACCGAGCGCACGACCGAGATCACGCTGACCGGCATCGCGCAGACGACGCTGGTATTCGAGGCGAACGGGGTCGGGACGTGGGACTCGCCGGCCTGATTAAGGCTTAGGTTGAGGCTGAGGCCGAGAACAACGAGGAGGGCGGATGCCACGGTACGATAACGGCCACGACTGGATCGAGGTCAGCCCGGAAGCGGCGCGGCATACGATCCGGGAATTGATGGTTCTCGACGGCGATAGCCTGACGCGGGCGCACGAGACGGCGGTGCGTCTGACCACCGACGCGCATTTCATCGATCCGGCCGGCAACGTGGTTGACTGGCGCGCCGATGTGACCGGCATGACCGTGCCACAATGGAACTGGTGGAAACGCCAGATATGGGCCGCGGCGCGCGACGAGACGATAAGCCCGGAAGCCTGAAGGCGCTGTTTTGCGCCCTGAAGGGTTGGCAAAAGACAGCGCCGGATGCGGCGGTCAAATGGTTCGACCGGATGAAATTCGTGCACGACCATTCCGGGTGGACGTTCCGGGACTACGACGAAGCAGCGGCCAGCGACATCCTGCTGGATCGGGACTGGCACACGATGATGGACGGCCTGCTCTATGAGTAACCCCAAGGTCGCGATCGACATCAATGCGCGGGATAACGCCTCGTTGGCCCTGCAAGGGGCACAAGATCGGCTCGCAAGGCTGCGCAGTGAAATAGACATGCTGCGCGGGAAAAGCCAGATCAGCGCGCTCGATGTGAAGAACATCAACGCGCTGACCCGCGAGGCCGGCGCGCTCGAACGCGGGTTGAACGGCGTCGGCAAGGCCGGCGTGCAGGCGGCCGGCGATCTGCGGAACGCGTTCGGGCAGCTTGACGGGGTGCTGAGCGGGATCGGCCTGGGCGGCCTGGGCGGCCTTCTGACAGCAGGTGGCCTCGTAGCGGCGGGGGTTGCCGCTGGCAAGGTCGCCGTCGAACTCGGCAACCTGGGCGCGCAGGCGCTCGTGACCGAGAAATCATTCAACTCGGTCATGCGCTCCATCGGGAGCACGCCGGCACTGCTGGACAAATTGAACGCGGCGGCCGGCGGCACGATTGATGACATGCGCCTCATGCAACTGGCGAATACGGCGCTGGCGGGGTCATCGCAGGAGATGGGCGCGGCGTTTGCCGCGGCGCTGCCGAGCCTCATCGAGGGCGCCAGGGCCGCCAACCAGTTGAATCCTGCGCTCGGCGACACGGAGTTTCTGTTTCAGTCTCTCGTGACCGGCATCAAGCGCGGATCGCCGATGCTGATCGACAACACCGGCATCACCCTGAAACTCGGTGAGGCCAACGAACTGTACGCGGCGAAACTCGGTAAAACGGCAGCGGCGCTGACCGAGGAGGAAAAGAAACTCGCGCTACTCCAGGCCACGATGGAGGGCGCCGACCGGCTGGTGCAACAGGCCGGCGGCAACCTGGATAATCTGACGACGAGCGCCCAGACGCTATCGGCGGCCTGGGCGAACCTCAAAACGGAGTTCGGCAAAACCCTCGCCCCAGAGGTCAGCGGCGGTCAATCATTCCTGACGCAGATGCTCAATACGCTGACTGATAATATGCGGGCCTATAGCGAGGAACAGGCGCTGTTTGAGTTAGCGCAACGCAATGCGGACGGCACAACACGCCGGCTGGCCGATGCGCAGGCTGCGCTTACTGATGCCGTGCAGCGGGGCGATGACGCCAGCGCCGCCTACTATGCCGATCTCGTCAACGGCTACACCGTGCTACATGAAGCCGCGCAGGCCGAACTCTCCGCCGCAGCCGCGACCCTCTATCACGGACAGATCATGGACGCGGCCGCCGGCGCTGCGGCCGGTCTGGCGGGCGCCTATCGCGATTTGGCCGCCAACCTCGCCACGATGCCTGAGCTATCCCCCAGCGTGACGGCCATCAATTGGGGCAACATGTCGAAGGACGCGATTGCCCAGGCCGAGGGCGGCTTCGGCAACACGCTGGCTTTCCAGTACCAGACGGCGAACAACAAGGCGCCGGAGGCGTTCTACAAAGCGCAGGAGCAGGCGAACACCGCGGCGGCGCGCGACTGGCAGACGAAAATGGAGGCGGCGGGCAAGGCCGTCGCGACGCGCATCCAGGGCTATCTGACCGAAGGCAGCAATTTTTCCATCGGCCTCAACGATATGCGGGCCGGGGGCGGCAAGGGCGCCAACGCGCCGGGCGCGGGCGGGGCGTTCGAGGACATCTTCCGGTTGCAAGCCTGGCTGAACGATAGCTCGTGGGGCGACGTGGGGCAGCGCCTCGCCGGCGGCAACAAGGAAAAGGCGCGGCAGATCGTCCAGGATTTCCAGAACGGCATCTTCTCGCCGGAGGTGATCGGCGCGATCGACGTGGATCAGCTCGCCAACCAGGCCGCCATGCAGGACCTCGCCGGCAAATCGCAGGAGGCGTTCGCCAAAGCTATCGCCGGCAAGGCCGGGGTGGCGGACAGCGTGGTCAAAAACCTCCTGGGCGTCAACCCGAACGCCAAAGGGGATAAGCCGGCGGACACGGCCGCGGCGGACGCCATGAACGCGCTGGCTGGCAGCGTCGGCACGGTGGTCAAGGGGAAGGACTTCGCCGGGCAGATCATGGGCTACGGCGAGACGATCTTCGGCTACGTCGAATCGGGCATGGTCAACAAGGCCAAAACCAGCGGCGCTTTGCAGTCGGCCATCGACGCGATGGTGGCCGGCGCGTTCGCCAGTTACGGCAACAACGGCGTGGGCGGGGCGGCGGGCGCCGCCGGAGCAAGCGGGCTATGACGATTGTGGCGCCGTTCTACCTGTACCAGTTCGGCACGACGGAAATACCCGGCGCGCAGGGCGCCTTCGGCTTCCCCGCCCAGGTGCGCAGCACGAGCCAACGCACGCTGGGCGGCAATTTCGACGGGGCCGGCGCGCTGACCCTCAGCCCGGAATTGCCCTATGCGCTGAATTACACCGGGTTGGTCGTGCACGCCACGGACACAACGCAAATCAGGACCGAGTTGGACGCGCTGCGGGCGCTGCGCGGGCAGTTGGATCGGCTGTGGCTGCGCACGGCTGACGGCTATGACCGGTGGGCCTGGGCGCGGCTGCTGAATGTTTCACCGGAGATGCGCGCCGTGGATCGGGCGGCCGTGCAGTTCGTCATGGGCTTCGAGGTGCGCTCGCTGTGGAACGGGGCCGCCCATGGCGGCGCCTGGACGTTCGACGACGGCTATTATTTCGACAACGGCCTGTATTTCGACACGGAAGGCGCGCACACGCTGAACACGTTGCCCAAGACGCTGACGATCACCAACAACGGCAACGTCGCCGTGGACAATTGCGGCATCACGATCACGGCAGTGGCTAACGCCATCACGGCGCTGAAGATCGGCATCGCGGGCGTCTGTGAGTTCACCTTCACCGGCACGATCGCGGCGGGCACGAGCCTGGTGGTCGATTGCGGCAATAAGACGGTGCTCAACAACGGGCTGGACGCCTGGCGCTATTTCGCCCTGACGGCCGCCCATACCATCGAGCCGTGGCTGCGGCTGGCGCCGGGGGCCAACAGCGTCGTGGTCACGCCGACCACGGCTAGCACGACCTGCACGGCGCAATTCACCTACTCGGACGGCTGGGCATGACCACATCCTATCACACCGACATCACGACCGGGGCGGCGGCCAACGCCGCGATTGTCAACGCACCCCTGGGTGAGTTGGACGATGCTATTGCCGACGTGTGGGCGCGCATCGGCACGGCGGCAGGTTCATCCGGCACGCTGGGCACGGCTATCGACACGGACGGCACGCTGAAAGCCGGGGCGGTGGATAACGCCGCGGTACTGGGGGCGGAGGTCGTCACCGGGGCCAAGATCGACGGCGGCGCGCTGACCACGCCGAATCTGATCTGGGATGCGCTGAATCACCCGGCCGCGCCGGTCGTGGTCGGTACAGATTGGGGCGGCAAGGCCCGCTGGTACGGAGCCAGCAATCTGAGCTACGTCTACCCGGACAGCGCCAACCCCTACGGCGGCAACGCCACGGCGGGGGCGGCGCGCACGCTGCGCGTTGGCACGGCGCTGGCCTACGGCGGCAAGTACATTTACTGCCACGACGTCGGCATCGCCGCCGGGGATACCATCACGGCCGCGGCGCGGCTGCTGTCTCCGGCCGGGACCGACTGCTACCTGGTGCTACGCTTCTTCGACAAGGACTATGCCCTGCTGGGGCTGAACGCCTACTCCGCCAAGATCACGGGCAGCGCGGAAGTGCAATCCAGCGGGCCGGTATCGTCCATCGCGCCGGCCGACGCTTACGGCTTCCTCATCTTCCTGACCCGGACGGCTGGCAGCGGCAATATCGACATCTATGCGCTGTGGGCGACGCGCAGCGCGTTCATTTCGGACATCCCCACGGCGGCGACAGGCGCGGACGCCTGGCTGCCCTACCGGGCGCTGGAGGAGGCCGGGCCCAACCTGTTGTGGGACGCCTATAACGAGGATCAGACGCCGGCCACGGACGCCAACCGCTGGTATCAGGATGGTTTGCTTTCGATCATCGATCCCGACGCCGCCAACCCCTGGGGCGGCAGGACGCTGCGTTTTTCGGCGGCCGGCACGACGGGCGGCAAGGTGTTGCAGTTCGCCGACGTGGGGTTAAAAGAAGGCGACCAGCTTTTCGCCACGGCGCAGTGCATGGCGGCGGATGGGGAAACCTATCACATCGCTATCTGGTGCCGCACGGCGCTGCACGCCACAACGGGGTCGCAGGCGTACTCGGCAATAGCGACCGGCACGGGGTTGCCGCAGACGTTGACGACCGGGGTACTGACGATCCCGGCCGGCACGACGGAAGTGCTCTTCTTCGTCTACCAGGAGAGCGGTTCACACGACATCGACATCTACGCTACGAGCATCCAGCAGCTCACCGGCACGGCGACGCGCACGCAGACGCCGCCTTCCGGCAATCTGACGGCCTGGTGCGACGAGATCACCACGGCCCGCGGGAGCGCTGCCGATCTGGATACCCGGCTGTCCGTGAGTTTGGCCGACGATGGATCATTGCTCACGTCGGCGATCACCTTCCCGGCGGTCGCGGACACCTATGGCCGCTGCTACCTCAAAGACTGGCAGATGGCCCTGGCGCGCATGTTGACGGCATCCTCCGGCTATACCACGCCGCGCGTGGCGGTGCTCGGCGACAGTTGGAGCGTGCTGCTCTACACCGAGCTGCGGCCCGTGCTGCAAGCGGTATACGGTGGCAGCGCCTACGGCTACGTCAATTTCGTGGAGGGGCTGGCGGCCGGCGCGACGGTGGCGACGGCGGGCACCTGGACGGCGGTGGACGGCTCAACCTCGGACACGGCCCGCGGCGTCAACATCTCGCACGTCGTTTCAACGGACTACGCGACGCCGGCTTACAAGACCGTCACCAGCGCCGTGCACGCCTTCAAGATCCACTACATGCAACAGGTCAACGGCGGCTCGTTCCGCTGGAAAGTCGATTCCGGCAGTTGGACGACGGTTGACACGGCGGCGGGCGCGGAGGCGTTCGCGCACGTGGACATCGCCGAGCTGGACGGCAACTCGCACGTCCTGACCATCGAGCTGACCGGCTCGGGGACGGCGGGCGTGCTGCTGTGCGGGGTGGAGTGCAACCAGACCGGGGCGGGCGTCATCTGCCACGCCATCGGCAACAACGGCTCGAAGACCGGCCACTGGACGGCGGTGGACGAAACGCTCTGGCAGAACGCATTGGCCGAGCTGGCTCCGCACCTGATCATCATCCACGGCCACGTCAACGACATCATGGCGAGTGCCCCGGCCGTCACACCGGCCGCGTACGCGGCGAACCTGACCGAGATCATCGCCCGCTGCCGTGCGGCCGTCGCGACGGCGGACATCCTGCTGATCGCGCCGGGCGACCCGGAGGGCACCTATACCTATACCGTGCAGGAATACGTCAACGAAATCCGGGCGCTCGCCGTCTCCCTCAACTGCGCCTGTATCGACAGCTACCTGAACCTGGGCGACTACGCCGCAGCCAATGCCCGCGACGCCTATGACCCGGCGCATCACCTGGGCGAGGGCGGGCGGCGGTTGGTGGCGAACCTCATCACGCGTTTCATCGCGGCCTACTGAGGCGACATGGAGATCTGGATCGAGGACGCGGGGGGCGTCAAGCAGGGCGGCGGGCCGCTGATCACGGCGGCCTCGTGGACGCAGACCGACCGGCTGAACGCCGCCGGGGAGTTCGCGTTCAGCCTGCCCGCGCTCGACCCGCGGGCCGCGCTGGTCCGCCCGAAAGCGTACGCGCGCGCCTGGCAGTGCGAGCCGCCCGCCGGCTGGCGGGAAGTGGGCTACGGGCGCATCGAGCGGGTAAGCACGGTCATGGGCGCCGATGGCCGGCCGCAGCTCAACGTCACCGGCGTGACCGAGTTGGGACTGCTGGTGGATCGCCTCTGTCACAACATGACGCTGCGCCGGGAGGTGCAGGCGCACCCGGCGGAGGTCTACGGGTCGGGCGCCAATCTGTACCAGGGCACCTATGATTACGGCATCGGCGACACGACCACCGCTGATGTGCTGGACCATGGCGGCGACATTTTCATCCGCGCCAACCAAATCTTTCACAAGATCACGTTCGTCGTCTCCACGCCCCATGCTAACGCTTCCGTCGCGGCGGCCACCTATTGGGACACGCAGAGCGAAACCTGGGCATCGCTCGACATCGTGGACGGCACCTCTGCGGCCGGCGTCGCGTTCGCCCAGAGCGGAGCGATCACGTTCGATCCGCCGTCTGGGTGGGGGATCGAGCCGGGCAAGACGCTCTACGAGCTGAAACTGACCTACACCGGGGCGATCTCCGCCGTCTCCGTAGCCGACATAACCGTCTGGTATTTCGACGGCACGCCGGACGCGCTGACTACCATCCTGAGCTATGCGCCGCCGGGCTGGAGCCTCGACACGGCCAACGGATACGGCGCCACCGAGCAGCGGGCGCTCGGCGCGGACATCCTGACGAACAGCGGTTTCGAGACGCATACCGGCACAGCCGACGACGCGACGACCGACACCTTCACCGGTTGGACCAACAACGGCGCCAACGACGGGGCCGGGCGGAGCATCCTGGCGGTCACGTCGGCCCACGGCGGCGGCCATGCCGTCAAGCTCACCTCGGACAGCGGGGCGAACTACGCCTACCTGACGCAGGAGGCGACCGTCACGCCGGGCCAACAGTACACGCTCAAATTTTGGTGCAAGGGCGACGCCGGGGTGGGGCAGATGCGCTGTATCCTGACCGATACCACGTCTGGCGGCAGCGGGCAGGAATTGCTCTCGTATGACAGCCAGACGACCGGGGCGGCCTGGGCTGAGCACAGCCTGACGCTGCTGATCCCTGCCGGCCTGACCGCACTGACGCTGCGCTTCGACCTGCATTACAACACGTCCGACCCGGCCGCGGCGTACCTGGACGATGTGACCCTGCAAGCGGGCGGCAGGGAATCGGTCTACCTGCAACTGCGTGATGAGACGGTACTGGAGGCGCTGCGCCGGGTGGCGGCCCTGACCTCCGAGAATTTCATTCGCAGCCCGGCGGGGCGGCAGGTGTTGTGGTTGGGGGCAGACGTGCGCGATTCCGAACTGCGGGCGGTGGCCGCCGATCCCGTCGCCGGCTATTCGATCCCCAACGCGCTGCTACTGACCGACCTGACCGAACTGGAGGACGCCGCCGGCCTCGTCTCCCGCGTCTACGCGTACGGCGGCGGCATGGGGGCCAACCGGGTGACGCTGGCCGACGTGACGCAGCCCATCCCCGCCGGCTATGTGTTGGACCGGACGAACAACTACCTGGAACGGACGGCAGCGGTGGCGGCCCTGGGCGTGGTGGAGACCGCGCAGCAATGGGCGGACATCGTGCCGGCGGATCAAAGCGCGACGCAGGCGCAGTACGCCGCCAACGCGCTGATGTGGCAGGCGTGGAACTATCTTGAGACGCACAGCGCCACGGACACCGACCGCGTCTACGGCGACATCCCGCGCTTCTATCGGGCGTCGGTCGTCAAGGTCGAACGGGACGTGCTCCCCGGCTACACACTGCGGCTGTCCTACCACCGGTTCCGGGACGGGGTGCACGCCATCAACATCGAGCGGGATTGCTGGATCACGGCGGTGACGCAATCGGTCAGCGACGCGGGCGCGCACGTCGTGGGCCTCGAACTGGCGACCGTGCCGCGGGCGGCGGAAAACGACAACCTGCTGCTGGCGCGCAATCTGATCCGCTTGCGGGACGTGAGCGCACACAATTCGGCGGAGGGCTACTAGATGCGCCGAACATACGTGACCATCGGCCTGCTGTTGGCCGCGGGGCTGCTGGCGATCCTGGCAGCCTGTATCGCCGCGCCGGAGCCGCCCACGGTGCGCGGCCCGCTGGTGGGGCCGCAGGACATCCCGGCCGCGGCGACGCCCAACGCGCCGCTGGCCTTCGTCTCCGCCTTCCGCTCGACGGTCGCGCCGCCGGCCATGCCGACCTACGCGCCGCTGTACACGACGGGCGCGCGCTATCCGCTCGGTGTAGAGTGCGGCAACTACCTCAACGTGATCTGGGGGACGGAACCTACGGGATGTAGCGGCGACACCTGTAGCACGAGCAACATCAATTGGGGCGAGATCGACACCTGCCTGGCGAACGCGGCGACGTTCACCGTCACCCTCGGCAGCGGGGCGGTCATCTCGCAGCCCGTGGTGCTCCAGATCCCGCCGCTGTGGTTGTACGGCGGCGGCGCGGGCAGTTCGGGCGATCCATACGCCGTTTCGGCGCTGCCCGACTGGCTGAATGTGGGCGAGGCGTTCACCCTGACGGCGGGCGTCTGGTACAACGGCGTGCACTACGACGATGACACCTTCCAGGATCGGCTGGTGCAACTGATCACCGAGGCCGGCGCGCGCTACGGGGACAATGACCAGGTGGCGCTGGTGCGCGTGCCGACCGGCTTCAACGGCGAGACGGCGCCTTCCGGAAAAAATGGCGTCACGCAGACATCGATCAACGACCGACACCAGACGGCGCTGGGCGTGACGTGCGCGGAGTACCTGGGCTTCATCCACCGGCTGGGCGACGCCGCGCAGGTCGCCTTCCCGACGAAGCCGGTCGTGATCATGCCGGGCCTGACGCCGTGCGGCGCATCCGATTCGAGTTGGAACGCCGGCAAGAAGTTCCGCAAGAACTTCTGGACCTCAACCGACTTTGGGCAACCGGGTTGGGCCGCGCTGGCGACGCCGGTCGGCATGTCGCTGAATGGCCTGCTGCCCGACCGCAACGACGCGGCGGAGTGGCCGGGCAACACCTATGCCGGCTGGAACATCATCGAAGTCGGCCAGACCGCCGACGCCTACGACCTGCCGGTCGTGCTTGAGGAGAATAACTACCCTGCCGCCGATTACTGGCAGTGGGAGTATTGGACGGCCCTGGCGGGGATCGGCAACCGGGCGGATTTTCTGAGCAAGTTCAACGCCGACGCGCCATACTACTCGGCCCGGCTCTGGGACGTGATCCTGCACAAGCTGGGGGACCAGCCGGAACACGCCTACACCTACCAGCGCGACGCGGAGTACCCGCCGTACAATTCCAGCTCGCTGATCGGGGAGTCCGGGTCACTCGGCAACTTCGAGCACTACCTGACGGTATTGACCCCCACGGCCAACCCGCAGTATTGCAGCGCGGCGGTGATCAGCGCGGCGGCGACGACGGTCTATGACAGCGTGCTGCTGACGGCGACGCCGTTCTATCGGCCCTGCGGCCTACCCGCCACGCCAGGGCCGACGCCGTTCAAGCTTCCGACGCCGGCCGCGACCTATCAGGCGACGCCCTCGCCGGACCCCACCGGCGATTTCAACCTGCAACAGCGGATGCTCGACCGGCAGGCGCGGCGGATCGAGGCGGCGGACTACATGCCGATTGCGGCGGCGACGGCCTGGCCTTACTACGGCGAGACGCAGGTCGTGGATCTGACCGTGGACTACCTGGACATCGGCACGGAGGCGTTCGACGTGGTGGTCTACACCGGCCCAGGCAGCACGGACCAACACACCATCACGCCGACGAATACGGGCCTCTGGCGCACGGAGACGTGGACGGTCCCGACCGCCGTGCTGAGCAACGGTATCCTGAGCGGGCGGGGCTATCTGATGGCCTATATCGCGGCCGGCGCCAGCAATCCGGTCTATGTCCACGCGTTGACGTTGGACGTGGACACTGAAGAGGCCACGCCGACGCCGACCGCCACGAGCACGTCTACCTCTACGGCGACGGCCACGAGCACGTCGGAACACACGGCGACCAGCACAGCGACGGCAACCAGCACGGCGACGGCGACGCCGACGGCCACGGCGACGGCGACCAGCACGGCCACGGCCACACCGACGCGCACATCGACGCCGACCCGCACGGCGACCCCCACACCGAATTGGGCCGTGCAGAACTGCGCGACGTTGCAGCCGACGGTGGACGGCAGTCTGGCGGAATGGGCGGCGGTGACGCCGATCACGCTGAACGCCGATACGGGCACCGTCACGTCGCCGTTCATCACGGTGACGCCGGGCGGGCCCACGGCGACGCCCACCGCGACGCGCGGCGCGGGCACGCCGACGTTCACGCCCGCGCCGACGGCCACCCGGATTTTTGCCCCGACGCCGGCCGTTGACGAGTTCACCGCCGATTTCTACTGCGCCTACAACGGAGCGGGCGACCTGTACCTGGCCGGGGCGATCACGGATACGGCGATAGTCACGCCAACCGGCTGGCTGTTGGACGGCGATCTGGCGGAGATCACGCTTGACATGCTCTCGGACGGCTTCCGGCAGCCGGGGGTGGATGATCACAGCATCACAATCGCGCCGGACGGTCGGGTTTACGATTTCGTCGTCAGGCCGCTGGATGCGGAGACGGCCACCACGGTGGGCGCGGCGGCATGGGCCTTCGAGCTGCGCATCCCGGCCACGGCGCACGGTCTGCCCGGCCTGGGCAGCGGGGACATGGCGGGCGTGACGTGGACCTACTATGATCGGGTTTCGGCCGGCGCGTCCTGGCGGGCCAAACTGACGACGGCCAAGCGCCAGATGGTGATGCAATAGGGGGACTCATGGCACAGTTGCAGGAGCAGGTAAAGGAGTGGGCGACGCTGATCGCGTTGCTGACCGATCCCGACCCGCGGGCGCCCAACTGCCGGGCGTTCCATACGCGGGAGGACGGCAAGGTTGACGGGGTGGAGCTCGCCGTGCAGGTCAATACCCTGACGCCGTTCCGCCTGTTGCGGGTGGCTTTGATCGACGAGGCCAACGCGATGGGCAACACCGTGGCGACCTGTCAGGTAGTTGACGCGCAGGGGTTGCCGTTGGGGGATCAGGTCTCCATGGCCTGGCCATGGCCGGAGCCGACGGAGTTCGCACTGCCGGGCAACCCGAACGGGCAACACCCGATCACGAACGGTTACAACCCGCCGGAAATGGGTCCGCTGGCGCTGTGTCTGCGGGATGCGCAGGGCAACATCGCCAGCGACGTGGTGGGCGGCCTGGGGTTGCCGTGGAATCGGCACGTCTGTTATCTGGCAACGTGGCAGCAGCGGGCGGCGGTTCCCGAACCGGTTCCCGAACCTGAGCCGGAGGCGGGGGACGATCTGACGGCGGCGGTGACGCGGATCGCCGCCGCGCTCGAACGGCTGGCGGATCACCTGGGGGCGTAATGTTGACGCCGACCGAGCTAATCATCATGGCGACGCTGTGCTGCGATGCGGCGCAGGCCCATGCCGAGTACGCCGCCATCGAGGCGATCCTGATTAACCTGGGCGCGCCGGCGTTCCCGCAACTCGGCAAAGTACAGGGCGATACGGTCAACGTGCGCGCCAAGCCGGGCACGAGCGCGGCGATCGTCGGCAAGCTGCGGTTGGGGGATGAGGTCGAGGTGTGGGGCAGCACCCCGGCGGGCGACTGGTATTGTGTGGACGGGGAGCCGCCTGGGTGGGTCAGCGCGAAGTGGGTCACGGTGTAGCGAGGTTGAGGTTAAGCGCCCGGTGATGAGCCGGGCGTTTTGTTATGTGGTGCGCGTACCATCGGGGAGAGATGCGGCGCATCCAGCGGGGACTGCCGGTGCAATGGCGGCGGCTGTTGGACTGCATCGGCGGGGGGATTGGGTTGCACGTGGGGAGCGCATTTGCACGAGTGGCGACCGCTATCTGCTCGATGGGCGACTGGTATTGGCGCGATTGCGACCACACCCCCCCTGCTCAAATGCGACAGTTCACCGCATATGAGCAGGGGGAGCACACGATCAGTACGGCAGCTCGCCTTGCACCCGCACCACGGCCAGCGCCTTCTCCGCATCCAGCAGGGTCATGTAGGTCTCCAGACTGTACCCGTCCAACTGCTCAACGGCCTGGCTGGCCGATAGAAACCGGGTGAGGCCATTCAGACTCATGCCCCGGCCGACGCCGAAGACGTGGTCCCAGTCGCCGTGCGACGGCTTGATCTCGATGATGTTCGGGATGATGAGCACCCGCCGCTGGCCCCACGATTTGACGGCCTGGTAGCGGGTCCCCTGGTAGTATTTCGGCGGTCGGCCGGCCGCCTCAAGCGCAGCATCCACCTCGTCCTGGACGATCTTCTTCACCAGTGGCATCAGTTCCTCGCCCACGTAAAGATTGACTGCATCGGCAGTCCAGGGAGCCTCGCCCGGCTCCACAGCATCGGGGATAATAGTCAGCGAGACGCTCGGCCGCACGTTGTTGTACTCCGGCAGGGAGACGGTCTCCTGCCAGCCGACGGTGATTGTGGTGATGTTCATGCTGTTTCCTCCTTCGGCCATTCGATAGCCAAGTTGACTTGAGCAAACCACTCCGAATATCCGCAGTCGCAATCCACGCCATTGTGGCGCCGACTTAGACATTCCTCACAGTGTGAGACGTAATAGTCTTGCGCGTCTCGCAGAAGTTGAACGAGTTTGCCGGCACCTTCGAGCTTGATGGTTGCCACGTCTAACTCTGCGCGCAAACGTCGGCACTCCTCAGCCTTCCCCTCGTAGTAGTCGAATTGCTCCTCACTCATCCTGATCATGATTGTTCCTCCAGCAACCCCTCAAGCTCCTGAATCCGTAAGCGCGCTCCTGCTTCTTCGGCCTTGAGGATGGCGATTTCTTCATCGTTCTCGGCCAACCGGCGTTCGTACCTGACGGCCATCTCCCTGATCTGCTGATTCAAGGATTCGATCATCCGGTTTTTCTCTTTCCAAACTCCTGATTCCCTGGGATCCAGTTGCAGGGTCGCGCTAACCTCCCGAGTGCGTCCGGGAGCCAAGTCGTTCACCACGCCAACCGTGCCGAGAATGGCCGCCAGCAGATCGGAAAAGCACAAAGCGCCGACATCTTCTCCGTGAACGTAATCCCAGATCCGTATTGCGTCTGTCAGTTTCAGCGGTCGGCTCAACGGCGCCAGTGGACCAAGCCCCCGCACCCGACGCACAACATTGATCGCTTCTCGCAGACGAGGCAGGTCGCTGCCTTCATCCTGCGAGGCCAGAAGTACCCGTTCTGCCTCGTCCAGAAGTGTAATCTCTGCCGATCTCCAATTCTCCATGCCTAAGCTCCTTTGCGAACTGCCTTCAGCGCCCGGTGCACCGTGGCGGCCAGGTGCTCGTAATCGCCCCACGGGGCGTCCTCGACATCAGGATCAATGTCCAGATAGAGGTCTACCTCACGCAGCGCGGCGACCAGGTCGTCCACGATGCCGGCGCGGGCGACGAACTCATCCCAGGTCAGGCCGGAGCGCCGCCTGGCGTCTGCGAGGCGGTTTTTGGTCTCACGGCGAATGGATAGGCCGGAGTAGTTGCTGCGGTCTCTGGGCCGTGTAACTCCGGTTACATGTGGGGTTGGGGCGGGTTCATCGGCCACGATGCGCAGGTTGCCGTTGAGCCGCATGGTGAGCGGCTCGGTCGTCTCGGCGCCGACCATGACGACCCGGTCGGGCGCGCCGGCGCCGACCAGGTAGACCGTGGCGTCGGGATCGATGGCGGCGGTAACGGCGCTGACGGCGGGTGGAAGCGCCGGCAGGCCGACGGCGGCGCGCAGCTCATTGCGGCGGTCGTGGTTGAGGTCGGCTTCGCCCCGCTCGTATTTGCTCCACCAGGCGAACGATACTGCGCTGTGGATGAGGTCGGTGAACTGGCGCAGGGGGCATTTCGACCGCAGCTCGGCATAGATGTCACGGTAGTCGGCGGCGCTCAGTTCGTCGGCGCTGGCTGCACGCGCCGTAACGATGGTTACAGCAGGCTGCGCCGCATCTATGATGTTCGTCATCGTTGCTCCTTCGGCGCCGACCTTGCAACCGGCGTCCACACCACATCCAGGTCAGCGATCTTGACGGTCTCGCGCGGCGGGGTCTCCTCGCCGCAATCCAGGCAGCGGAACCAAGCGCCCTCGATGCCCATGCGCAACACCATCGGCCCGCTGCACGCTCCGCAGTGGGCGGTTTCAGTCTGTAGCCCCATGTTTTCCCCTGCCCTCCCCCGGCGCTACCGGGACGGGGCTGTTTCGCCGGGCCGCCCGCCCGGTCAGCGTGGAACAGCCTGTTAGAGGGAGCGGGCGCACATCTTGCACAACCGCCGACCAACAGGAATCCCTTCGACGGCGATTGGTTGGAAGATGGAAGATTCTCCGCCGTGGCCGTTCCCCCAGTGTTCTAATTGGGTTCCAACCAAATACCCGCCGACTTCGCACCACGACCGATAACGCCCTGGGTGCTTGGGCATTGACTCGGCCAGGTGATACACAGTTGACCACTCGTTCGGGCACATGATGTACAACATGATGTAGCCTCCGTCTAACGGTCAGGGTTCACCAGACGGCTGCGCCGGCCCGGCTGTGGAATGACGATGATCTCGACGGCGCCGCCGCCGCTTACCCCTGACCGTTAGACCGGAGGACAGCACAGAAAGCTCTGCGCCTTCGTCTATAACGACCATTACATGTCCTGGGAATACTCGTTCCATTGACTCCCGAATTCTGTGCATCTCTGAAGATAAAAGACGCCTGGGATAACGAAGGATGAGTATGTCTCCTGGATCCAGATTGATTTTGCGCAAATGTTCCAGTGCCTCAAACATCATCGCAGCTTTTTTAATTCGGTCTGCGATTTTGTAGCCTTCCTGGAATAGGTTCAGTAGGTTTTCTTGGTATTTTTCGTACCACCGCATATAGCACACTCCATTGCCGGAAGTCCGGTCTAACGGTCAGGGTTCACCTGCTCGCCACCGTCCGTTACTCTCGTTGTCCACGATCTCGCCACGGTGGCGAGTCAGGGGGACGCAGGGTTAGACCCGTGCCAACTTGACCCGGGCCGCTTCCAACAGAGCCGCTTGGCGCTCGTCTGGCGTCAATGACATGATGAGCTTGCGATCAGCTTCGCTCATCTGTCCACACCAGACCGGCTTGCTCTTGGGTTCGTTGCGCTTGGGCCTGCCGGTCTGGTTCTTCCTGGGGCCGCCTCGTGGTGTCATGCGACCTCCTATGCCTTGACGGTAACGGCGACGATTTCGTAAAAGTACATCTCTCGCTTTGCCTCAACCTGTTTCTGCCATTTAGCTTTTTGAGTAGTGCTACCAAAACCTCGGTAGCAATCTCCTAACCCAATAGCCTGCCATGATACACGAGGCACCTCTGAGGATGTAAAAATTACAGCGCGGGACTTGCCGGTTACTCTGTCAAAGTATCCAATCGCCCATCGGTATGTATGCTCGGAATTGCGCTTGGCTGTATGCCCGTTGCTGAATGTCGCTGTGAATGTTTGCATGGTTGCTGTCCTTTCTCTTGGCTTTTATGTTTTCAGTATACACCAAAAGCATAAAAATGTCAAGAGTTTTCGGGACGGGTTTTCAACGAATTTTCGAGATTCGCATCAGCACACAAGGGTCTAACGATCAGGGTTCACCTGCGCCCGTCTCTACGAAATTCAGTTGCAGCGCGCCGCCCGAGGGCGTCAGGTGGAACCCGTTGTTAGGACGGCCACGCAGAGCCACGGCAACCCCGCCCGTGTAGCCCCGTGAGAAATGCACCGCCCCTATCGCAAAGTTGATTGTCCAGTCGGGGAAGTTACTCTCATCGTAGACAGCTATCGTCTTGATGCCGCCGAAGGCTTGAATGTCCTTGATGATGCGCGAGCTAACCCAACATCGGATGATCGGGATCAGATAGACGATCTCGTCCGCCAACGTGAAGCTATGGCGTAGCCAGTCGGCAAAGATGCTATAGGGTGGATTGCCGACGATCCAGTCATACCGCTGAGCACAGGCGAAGAAGTCAACGCCTTCCGAGATTTCGCACCAATCAGCCCCAGGCAGGTGCTTGAGCAGCGCCCCGTCACCTTTCGACGGTTCGAGTATGCGGCCCGATGGCTGAAAGAAGTTCACCATGTCCTGAGCTACGTTGTCGGGCGTGAAGACCACGTCCTTTGGATTGCTAGTCATGGGAAACAAGGTCGCTTGCATTGGTCGTCCTAACGATTGGGATAAGCTGCCCGTAACCCAAGTTACGCTACGGGCTGCGGTACATCCGAGGAATCATCCTCGAAACGAAAAGCCTCTGTTCGGGTCAGCTTGATCCCGTTGTTAGGGAGCAACGGCGGTTGTAGCTGAGCTTCCCGGATTCGTCGCTCCGCAATGGCGAAATAGCCGGGGTCGATCTCGATGCCGATGAAGCGCCGCCCGGTGCGCACACAGGCCACGCCAGTCGTGCCGCTGCCCATGAAGGGATCGAGTACGGTGATATCGGCGGGAAGAAAGCTCAGACACCATTCCATAAGGGCTATGGGCTTCTGTGTTGGATGGACTCTATCTTCTGGCTTTTCCTTCTGGAAACCATTCCAAAGCCATCGGAATAACCGAGTAGCTCCACCGATGTTTGTCCATGCAAGCTCACAATCGGCAAAGTCACTCGCCCCATTGCACTTATCCCAAACCAGCCATTTCGATGCCGGTGGAAGGTCGTAATAGTTCCCGCCCCAAACAATAGCCATCTGCGTCATTACAAGTGCGAGATCGACATGCTGTTGTTTCCGTTCATCATCCCATGTGCCGAATGTGTAATTTGTCGGTACTCGGCCACGCCAGCGTTCATCTGGTTTAGCGTTTGCGGTACGGCGAGACGCCTTTCGACTTTCATCAATCCCATATGGCGGATCGGTGACGACGGCATCCACCCTGCCGAGCGTCGGCAGGATGTCCAGGCAGTCACCGAGGTACAGTGTCACGTCGTCCACGTTCTTCCTCTTAGCCGTCTAACGGTCTGGAAATAAGCTGCCCATCACCCAACCAGCAAGACGGGCTGCGCCTCATCCGAGGAATCAACTTCGCTACCGGCCAACCCTGTTCGGGGCAGCTTGATTTCCTGGTTAGGACGTAACGGAGGTTGCAGGCGAGCCTTCCGGCAGCGTTCTTCCGCTGTCTCAAAGTAGTCCCGCCTCAACTCAATTCCCGTTCCCTGGCGTCCTGTCTGGATGCAGGCGACCATCGTTGTCCCGCTGCCCATCGTGTTATCAAGCACGGCGTCGCCCTCGTTCGTATACGTCAGGATCAGGTATTCCAGCAGGGCGACGGGCTTCTGCGTGGGATGGTATCCCATTTCTGGCTTTGCTCTATCGCCCTGGCTGAAGAAAATGACAGATACTGGATACCGTTCAAGGGTCAAAGCCCCTAATATCTCCTTGCCAGCCCAAAGATTGCTTCGGCCACCATTGCCACGGCGTTTTGCAACGTTGGATTTCCACATGATCGGGTGATAGATTGGTAGATGACGCCCGAACACGAGTACATTCTCGTGAATTTTCAACGGCTGTTTTTTTGCCGTCAACGGATTGCCAGAAATAGCTTTATCCCAAATCCACTCATACCGAAACCATGCCAGGTTACTGCATACCAGTAGACTCGTGAACGGCTGCGAGCCGAACAACACGATGGCGCCCCTGGGCTTGATCAGCCGCTTGTACTCGGCCCATAGCGGCTCGAAGGGTAGCACCACGTCCCACGAGCAGGCCGTCGTGCCATACGGGAGATCGGCGCAGATCATGTCAAAGCTGGCGCTTGGCAGCTTTGGCATCTCTGCGAGACAATCCCCGTGAATCAGCGTTACGTCATCCATGTTGCCGTTGCGTCCTAACTTGTGATTATGCGGAATCGGGATTAGACAGACCCGCCTAATCCCGCCCACAACCGTTAAATGCGGATTTCATCCACCGCCAGTCGTGGCCGTAGTCCGCCACAACCTCTGACG
>Ga0172375_10001193_pt1 | contig 41815 bp, 44 predicted proteins | sample LakKiv1m_FD_114537 | JGI IMG/M metagenome (GOLD analysis project Ga0172375, IMG submission 114537) | Freshwater microbial communities from Kabuno Bay, South-Kivu, Congo - kab_092012_11.1m | ecosystem: Environmental > Aquatic > Freshwater > Lake | place: Democratic Republic of the Congo... | reverse complement strand
GTCGCCTTCTTGGCCGTCGTTTTCTTGGCGGTGGTCTTCTTCGCCGTCGCCTTCTTGGCCGTCGTTTTCTTGGCGGTAGTCTTCTTGGCCGTAGTTTTCTTGGCGGCGGTCTTCTTGGCCGGGGTCTTCTTGGCCGTAGTGGCCTTCTTCACCGTCTTCTTCGCCGTGGTCTTTTTCGCCGGGGCTTTCTTTGCCGCAGGCTTGGCGACCGAGGTTTTTTCTGCCATCTCTCTTTCTCCTCTTGCTAATGTTGTTCTGTGAATTTCACGGTCCAACAGCTACTCCCTTATCCCTTCTACAAAAACTCTATCATAAAAAAAAGCATATTGACAAAATTTAGCTGGTTAATTTTGCATTTTTTTTCGTGCGCCGGTTGTCGCGCACCTCCTGTTTCCATTCCCCACAAATTTTTTTTTCATTCGCCATCACCTGCAAAGCATTGCGCGGCAATGATTTACAGACGGCAGCCCGTGCGCAGTAACTAACTCACTCGCCTTCACAACCATCGCAAAAAAAATTTTCCAGCCGTTCGGAAAATTGCGCGCAGTTTCTACTGCGCAACAACTGCCGCATCACTCGTTCTGTTTTTGACTCACGAATATGCGAGAGCACCTCCTTCATCTTGCAGAGCACCTGCTGCTCGCCGCAGAAAAGCCCCCGGTAGCGGTCGAGCAGCGCCCGCAGGTAATCATGCAACTCAAGACGGCGAGTCGCGGCGCTGATCTCGGCCGGCTCGTTACCGCGCAAGCGTTCGAACAACATGGGATCGTTGATGGCGCCACGGCCAAGCATGAGTCCGGCCACCTTGGTTTCGCGCAAGACCCGATGACCATCCGCTACAGTAAAGATGTCGCCATTGGCGATAACCGGAATGGAAGTGCGACGGACCACCTCGGCAGTGATACGGTGATCCGCTTGGCCGGCATAACGCTGCTGCACGGTGCGGGGATGGACGATGAGAAAATCGACGCCACACTCCTCGAAGAGTGGAAGGAGCGCGAGCAGTTCGGACGGGGCGGTAAAACCAGCGCGGGCCTTCACCGAAAAAGTGCCGTGGATGACGGCGCGCAGTTCATGGAGAATCGGCGCCAGTCGTTGCGGGTCGCGCAACATTCCACCGCCGCAAGCATTCCCGGTCATGCGACCGTAAGGACAACCGAGATTGATATTGAGATGCGCCGCCCCCAGTTCCTGGACCGTAACGGCGGCGGCAAGCAGGGCCGCGGAGTCGCTGCCGATTAGTTGCACCACCAGCGGCACGTTACCAATGGCATGCGCCACCTCCTGGCGATCGTTGCCGGAGATGTTCTTGCGGGCGCTGACCTTGACCCGGACAAACTCGGTAAAGACCACATCGGGCCGCACCCGTTCGATGAACAGGCTCCGCAGGGCGCGGTTGGTAAGACCCTGCATCGGCGCCAGCATCAATGGCACACTGCCGGGTTGCCACGGCAACTCAACGGATGCGCTCACCCCGCCCTCCTGGCTCGTGCATCCCGCCATTGAAACCAGCGTGTACGAAAAACCGGATCAGGCCCGGTTCTTCTCCGCCTTCTTCGCCTTCTTCTCCGCCCGCTTTTCCTTTATGGATTTGGCCGGGGCCTTCTTGGTTTCCTTCTTGCTGTCCTGTGCCTTGCTCATGATGGTTGCTCCTTCTGCTGATGGATTATCAGTATGCGCCGGCCCATTTGTTCCGGTGCCTTTGGGAAACAGTGCCTGAAACTTCTTCGGCATCGCCGCCGTGAACTCCAACCGCTCGCCGGTGACGGGATGCGTGAAGGAAAGCGAGGCGGCGTGCAGCGCCAGCCGGCCAACGGGGTCGCTAGTGGCGCCATATTTTTTATCTCCAGCCACCGGGTGGCCGAGGTCGGCGAGCTGAACGCGAATCTGATTCTTGCGGCCCGTGGCGATGGTGATACTGAGCAGGGCGTATTCAGGCCCACTCGCGATCACCTCGTAGTGCGTCACCGACAATTTGCCCTCGCCCCTGCCACGCACAGTGTGGACCCGTAGCGATTTACTCTCGCGCAGGCAACTGCTGATGGTGCCACGCCGCTGGGCGGGTACGCCCTCGACCACGGCGACATAACGCTTATCCACCGCCGGCCATTCATCCTGCAAGGCCCGCTTTGCGGCCTCGCCTTTAGCAAAGACTAGCAAACCAGAGGTATCGCGGTCAAGTCGGTGAACCACGAAAATTCGCGCGCCGGCATCCCGCTCCTTCAGATGGGCATTCAGGCGATAGTAGGCAGTGCGTTGTTTTTCCTTTTCCGTGGCAATGGAGAGGAGCCCGGCAGGCTTGATGATGACGATGATGGCGTCATCTTCGTACACCAACGGCAGGCCAGCGGGTGGCTCGGCGTCGTGCATCTCCTTGGCGGTTTTGATGCAGACCCCGGCCCCGCGCGGTACCCGGCAATCGAGTTGCGCAACCACTTTGCCGGCCACCGAAATGGCCCGATACTTGACGAGTTGTTTGACCTTGGTGCGTGAATAGCCGGCAGTGGCCAGCAATTCCAGGAGGGTGGTCGCGGTGTTGGCGGTCAGCGTTTTCATGCTGCCTTTACCCGAAGGGGGCGCCCGTGCCGCTAACCGGCGAGGCGCCCAGAGGTTATCTCCTCGCGCCGGAACGCGAACCGGAGCGGTGAGGGCCAGAACGCCGGCCACGCGGCGGGCCGGAACGCGGTTTGCTTTGGCGCGCTTGCTCACCGAGATCTATGGTGCCGCGCGGGGCCGGGATCAGCAACTCAGCGGGCGGGTGGATGCATTCGAGTTTGTGGCCGAGCAAAGCCTCGATCTCCGGCATGTAGAAGGCGCCCTCTTCACAGGCAAAACTGATGGAGACGCCCTTGGCCCCGGCGCGGCCGGTGCGGCCGATGCGGTGCACATAATCCTCCGCCTCGTAGGGCAAGGTGTAATTCACCACATGGCTGACATCGTCGATATGGATGCCGCGGCCTGCCACGTCGGTGGCCACCAGCACGCGAATCTTGCCGTGGCGGAAATCCTCCAGCGTCTTGATCCTCTGTCCTTGCGAGACCTCGCCGGAGAGCATGGCGCAGTTGATGGCGTTGCGCTTCAATCGTTCGGTAAGCCGGCGCGTTTCGTCGCGGCGGTTGGCAAAGACCATGACCCGCTGGAGATTCTGGCTGGTGATGAGGTTGTAGAGCAGGTCGTATTTCTCCTTGGCGGTGGCGAGATAGACGATCTGCTCGACGCTGTCCACCGCCACCCGCTCCGGCACAATTTCGACATGCATCGGCTTCTTGGTCCACTGCGCCGCGAGGTGGTTGACCTCCGGGGTCATGGTGGCGCTGAAGAAAAGGGTTTGACGCTCCTCTTTCGGCGGCGTGCTCTGCACGATGCGGCGCACATCGGGGATGAAGCCCATGTCGAGCATCCGGTCAGCCTCATCAAGCACCAGAATTTCAACCTTGCCGAGATACACGGTTTTCTGACGTTGGAAATCAATGAGCCGCCCCGGGGTAGCGACCATGATGTCCACTGGGCCGGCGGTGATCTGCTGCCGCTGCCTCTGATAATCAATGCCGCCAAAAACCGAAAGCACGGTAAGCCCGCTGTATTTAGCCAACGCCTCCGCCTCCTTGCCGATCTGGATCACCAGCTCGCGGGTAGGGGCGAGGATCAGGGCGCGGGGCGCGGCTGACGGCGCGGCGCTAAGCGGCCTGGCCAGGAACTCGGTGATAAGGGTGATGAGAAAGGCGGCGGTTTTGCCGGTGCCGGTTTGGGCCTGGCCAATGATGTCGCGGCCAGCCAGGCTGTGTGGCAGCGTTTCGGCCTGGATCGGCGAGCAGTATTGAAAACCAAGATCGCTGATGGCATGCAGTAGCTCAAGCGGCAACTGGCAATCGTGGAAACGGGTCTTGCCCTCTTCCGGCACGACAACAAAATCATCAAGGCGCCACGGGGTTTCTGGTGCAGCCGCGACCGCTAGCGGCTCCGTGCCAACGGCTGTTTTTTTCTTCCGCCGCCGCCGGCGATTCCTGGCGAGCGGCTCTTCCACCGCTGTGCCCGACGAGGTCGCCAACGGCTCTTCGGCGCGCGGATTTTTCCCCTTGCCGCGACCGCCGCGGAAGAACTGCAATATTCGTTTAATCATCCACTCATTCCCGATTATGAAAAAGGTGCCGCGCCCTAAGTTATTGCCCCGGCACCTCTCTATAAAATAATTCCCGGCGCATGTATATTGTTATTACAATAAAATACGCAGATCGCATATCCCTTTTGCCAACCCGTCACCGTGGATAAGCCACCCCTGTCCGCCGTGCTGACCCAATTTCCCCCGCTTCCCCTAGCGCTCATCGCCACCCTATTCACCCGGCTCGTTACCGCGGCCGGTGGGGCCCTAGTCTCACGGACCCGACGGGGCGAACCCAAGGTGCTGGACGCCATGCTCGACTTTGCCGCCGGGGCCATGATCTTCGTGGTGGTGGAGGAACTGATTCCCGAATCGCGGAAGAATCCCGGCCCTGTCGATCTGGTCACCCTGGCAACCTTGACCGGCTTCGCGGTGATGATGGTCATCGATGTCGCGTTGGGCTGAAAGCCGCGGGTGGCGCCAATAAAAACGCCCCGCCGCAGCGGGGCGTTTGCTGCCACTTCCGGCGCTGCTCATCAATTACTGCCGGACGGCAAGGCTAGGGTGGCGTGGGCCCCGCCCCTTTCCACAGGGCGACGCAAGGCCTGCTGACCTTCCACCAGATCGGTCAAGCTCTGAATATTATCGCGCAACATAATGGTCTGCGACATCACCGCCTCGGCAGCCGCCGCCAATTCCTCAGCGCTCGCCGCCAACTGCTGGGTACCGCTATCCATCTCGGTAACCGCCTTGTTTATTTGCACAATCCCTTGGGTCTGCTCGTGGGAGGCGGTGGATATCTCCTCGATGAGCACCCCGACCTTATTGGTGACATCGATCACCTCGTTAGACTCCTCGACCACGCCGTTGACCTTGGCCAGACCGTCGTTAACGTTTTTAATCGCCCGCTCGATAAGGGATGAGGAACTCTTGGCCGATTCCGCCGCCCGCATTGCCAGGTTGCGCACCTCATCGGCCACCACCGCGAAGCCCGCACCGTGCTCGCCGGCCCGCGCCGCCTCCACCGCAGCGTTCAACGCCAACAGATTGGTCTGGAAGGCAATACTCTCAATTTCCTTGATGATCGTGGAAATCTCGTCGCTGTCCTGCTTGATGTTCTGCATGCTCTTCTGCATCTCGCCAATGTCGAGGTTCGCCTTGTTGCTCACCTCGGCATTATGGCGCATGGAGCCATTGGCCTCGGAGGAGTTGGTGTCATTCTGCTGGATCATGGCGGTGATCTCTTCCAACGAGGCGCTGGTCTCCTCCAGCGAGGCCGCCATTTCAGACGCCATCTCCGCCAACTGCTGGGTGGATCCCGAGGTAACGCGAGATTCCTCGGCAATGCGATCAGCCGCGTGATCCAATTCACCAACAATCGTGTTGATGGTACGGACAATCATTTGCACGAAAAAGACGGAAAGGGCAACCACCACGATGATCGACACCGCCCCGCCGGCGGCGAAGAAGAGGGTGAACCAGTTCACCTGCTTAATGGTGTCTTCCTTAATCTGCCCCGTAATCCCGCGCAGTTCATCCACCGCCTCCTTGGTGCTGCCCATGAGGTCGTAGTACATATCAAAAAAATCGCCCTCCAGGCTGGCGGAGGCGCCGGCCTTATCCCCCTTCTGGAGGGAGGGCAGGATCTGGCTGTTGATGATATCCTTCATCTTGCTCCAACTGACCTCGGCCTGCTGGTAGGAAACCACCACGGCGGAGCCTTCTGGCATGGCATGACAAGAGCCGCAGTGCATCTGCTTGGCGTCGCCGCTGCCCTTAAGTTTCGCCTGCATGGCGGCCATGGTCTCGTCCTGTTTTTGCATGGTGGTCCGCAGACCACTCAGGCTCCCCTCATCATATTCAAGGACCTGCCCCTTGAGGATGCTGTTCAGCAGGTTGAAGTTGAGGCGGGCACGGGCAAGGTCATCAATGTACTCGGTCTTTATCTCGATGCCGCTGTATGCATGGCCGCCGATCTGGACCTTCTTGATAATGAAAAGGCCGAGGGCAACGCTCACCATCAGGGAAAATGAGGCAAACGCCACCAAAAGAAAGAGCTTTTTCCGCAGACTCAGCCGGTTAAACCACCCCATTTTCTCCTCCTTTCTATAATTATGATGCGACAGGAAAGCCCCCAAGCCCTGTTAGTTATATACACCATTAGGTTTCCTTGACCAGTGCAAATCCAATGGGGCAAGGTTCCTGGGCAATGCGCCTATCAGCAATATGCCGCCACAAGCAAAAGGATATTTTCGGTCGCCGGTCGTACAATTTTTTAAATCGATACAAACTTTACCAGTTCCACGTTTCCATAAGGAAATGCGCTGGGCAACACATGCAATCAATTGAAACCAATAGGTATTATTGCCATAGACTCTTTACTTTTGCTAGCCATCCGTTTTGATACGGAAAATTTCCCGGCCGCCCCAAAGTACCCATCTCATCGGTACAAAAAACTGAACACCCCAGCACCAACCCAATCGCCTGACCGGCTTTAAAATAACCGCCAAAGCAAGCGGTTAATGCAAATGGTTTTTCCCCCCGGATGTGGCATGAGGGTTGCAAATTACAGAGGGCGAGTACACAACTCTTATCTCCTTTCTCCTGCAAGAAGGCCGGCTCTGGTTCCCAGGGTCGGCTTTCTTGTTGCTGCCATTCCTGAATCGCCCACCGGGCGCGCCGTCAAAACTCAGGCCCAGGCTTGGGCGGCACGAAGCGGAGGCCAAGATGATATCCGCCGCTGGGCAGCCGCCGCAACCATACACAATGCGCCCGTTTGAGATGGGTAACGCCATGCAGGTCAAAACGCATCTCAAAGGGCAGTTCATCCCGCACCTCGAAACAGATGCCCCCCTCGGAGATATTGACCCCCGTCGCCCGCAGCACGTCAAAATCGCCCATGAACTCTACATCGGCCTCCAGCGGCAAGCGGGACGACCGCTCCACCGGGCAGCCGTTGGCTGGCGAATTGAAGGTGGCAAGCCGTGCCTCCAACTCAACCACCTTGCGCCGAAGTGCAACGACTTCGGCCTCAAGCTCCTCTTTGCTTTTCTGGCTATTGCTCACGCGAACCTCGCTGGCTGATTAAGCAAACGCCTTGGTATTACCCCCAAACTTACCCATCATAGATACTTTTTTTTTCAAAAAGGCAAGAAAAGGATGGGGTTGCCAGGCCAGCGGCACAAATCCCAATGGGCAATGACAATGCCACCAGTCATGATATAGTAGGGGGAACAGCAAGGAGCGATAACGGTGCGTAACGGAAAAGCAGACGAGCCCCCCCTAGAATACAATTACATGCGGCAGGTGCTGGGCTCGGACGCCGAGGTATGGAAAGTGCTCCAGCATCAGTTCTCGGTACTCCAGCAGCGACTGCAGACCATCTTTACCCTAGGGGCGCTGGGGATTACCGTTACCGGTTTTTCCGGCCACCGTATCGTGGCGGCCGGGCCGGCCAGCGGCATCCCGCTGGTGATCGGCCTCGTCACCATCCTGACCGCGCTCACCCTGGCCCTTGCCGGCTCCAGCAAACTCCGCTGGCTCTCCACCTTCAATGGCCCCGAGGTGGCGGAGAACTTCATGGCAATCATCGCCATCCGTGACGAAAAATCACGGCGCTTCAAACAGGCGCTCACCATCCTGCTCGTGGGCTTGGGCTGGTACGTGCTAGCGATCTCGATCTTCTTGCTACGCGCCGCGTTCCGGCAGATTCCAATCTACTGAACCGCCCCACCTACTCCTTGGTGGCCAGCGGTACGCTTTTTTTAACCTGCTCCAATTCCTGCCGCACTTTGAGATAATCATCGGTGGTCAATCGCAACCGCTGGGTAAGGATGTGGGCGAACATCCGGTACATGGCAGCTTGGAAATCGGCATCGACCTTGCCGGCTGGCCTCTCCAACTGCGCGGCGTCCACCGTGAGGCAGGTGGTCTCGACCATGGCACGCACCGTGGCAGAGCGGGGCGAGCCGTCCGCCAGGCTCATCTCGCCAAAGACGTCGCCGGTGCGGCGCAGAGAGGAGATCATCTTGCCCCCCTTGCTGACCTGCACCGCGCCGGAAAAGAGGAAATACATGCACTGCTCCTTTTCCCCCTCTTGAATCACGATCTCGCCTGGTTCATACGTGCGGATCTTGCATAGGCGCAGCAGCAACTTGAGGTGATGGTCGTCAAAGGCCTCAAAGGCGGGGAGCAATTTGATGCGCGCCACCAGATGATCCTGGCCTTCCAGATAGGCAGACTCCTTCATAGCCCTCCCTCTGTAAAAAACCGGTCAGTTCCCCTCGCCGACGATATTGGCCGGGTCGGCCAGCACCCGCCACATCCGTTCGCTGATCTCGTCGATGTCCGCCATAGTGACCGCAAGCGGCAACCAGAGATAGACGACGTTCCCCAATGGCCGCAGGATGAGCCCCTCCTCCAACCCCTTGAGATAGATCGGCCAGCCGACCCGCTCTTCGGCGGCAAAGGGGGTCTTTTTCGCCTTGTCCCGCACCAGCTCCAGGGCCACGACCAAGCCGAGTTGGCGCACCTCCCCCACCCAGGGCAGATCGGCAAAACAGGCCATGCGTTGCCGCAGACGGGCAATCTTTGCCGGCAATCCGGCCATGGTTGCCTCCTCGCCGAAGACCAGCAAGGAACCAAGCGCCGCCGCCGCGGCCAGTGGGTTGCCGGTGAAGGTGTGGCCGTGAAAAAATGTCTTGCCCGCGGCATAGTCGCCGTAAAAACCCTGATAGATTTCATCGGTGGTGAGCGTGGCGGCCATCGGCAGCACGCCGCCGGTAAGTCCCTTCGAAAGGCAGAGGAAGTCCGGCGCGACCCCGGCCTGCTGCATGGCGAAAAAGGTGCCGGTGCGGCCAAAGCCGGTGGCCACCTCGTCAAAAATAAGATGCACACCGTGCGCCTGGGTCATGGCGCAAATTTTAACCAGATACTTGGCCGGATAGATAATCATGCCGCCAGCGGCCTGAATGAGCGGTTCGATGATCAACGCCGCAATTTCGCGGCCCCGCTCCGAGAGCAGCGCCCCGTAGTCAGCCAGGCACTCGCAGTCGCAGGTTGCCTGCTCCTTGCCCGCCGGACAACGGTAGCAATATGGCGACGGCAACCGGTAGGAAGCAAAGAGCATCCCGCTGAAGGCTTGGTGGAACTCGGGCACGCCGCCCAAACTCATGGTGCCGATGGTGTCGCCGTGGTAGCCGCGGGCAAGGGCCACCATCTTGGCCCGTTCCGGATGGCCGCACTGCCGCCAGTACTGGACCGACATCTTCACCGCGATTTCGCAGGCCGTGGAGCCGTTATCCGAATAAAAGACCTTGGCGAGATTCGGCGGGGTACGCCGCACAAGCTCCTCGGCCAGCAAAATCGCGGGCGCGTGGGTGGCGCCGGCCAGCAACACCTGATCGAGCCGCGCGAGCTGATCGCGGATGGCCCCCATGATGGTCGGGTGGTTGTGGCCGTGGACGATACACCACCAGGAAGAGATCGTGTCGTAGTAGGACTTGCCCGTCTGGTCGTAAAGGAGGAGTCCAGCGGCGCGATCGATGCACAACAAGTCGCGGCTGGCGTAGTCGTGCATCTGGGTGTAGGGATGCCAAAGATATTGGCGGTCCTTGGCCTGAAGGTCGTTGCTCATGGGTGATTCACGAATTGAGCAGTCGATAGACCGCCGGCAGGTTGCGGTACTGTTCAGCGCAGTCAAGGCCGTAACCGACCAGGAACCCTTCGGCCACGGTGAATCCGGCGTAATCGACCGTCACCGCCACCTCGCGGCGCTCCTGTTTGTCGATCAGGGCACAGATCCCAAGCGAGGCCGGGCCGCGCCCCGCCAACATCTCGGTAAGGCAGGCGATGGTGCGGCCGGTGTCAACGATATCCTCGACCACCAGCACATGCTTGCCGGCAATGGCGAGTTCGATGTCCTTGGTCAAGGAAATGGCGCCAGAGGAACAGGTACCCTGGCCATAGCTAGCCACCCGGATAAAGTCCACCTCCAGCGGCAGGTCGATGGCCCGCGCCAGGTCGGCGGTAAAGATGAAGGCGCCATTCAGGATGCCCACCAGCACCAGCGACCGCCCCGCATAATCCCGGCCGATCTGCGTCCCCAACTCGCGCACCCGGCTGGCGATTGCCGCCTCGCCTAGAACAACCTCCCTTTCCACCATCCCCGCTCCTTCCGCTAAACCCATGGGCCAGAAAAATCTTGACCCCCGGCCTTGCATCTATAATGCTTTCAACAATGCTTTCAATAAGAACTCCCAAGGAGGGCGGCATGAAAAAGTACGAATGCGGCGTCTGCGGCTATATCTACGAACCGGAACTCGGCGACCCCGACCATGGCATCCCTCCCGGCACCGCCTTCGAAGCCCTGCCCGACGACTGGACCTGCCCGGTCTGCGGCGCCGGCAAGGAGATGTTCACTCCCCTCGACTGACCCGCCGCCATTACGGGATGTTGCCGGTGATCTGCGGCCATGATTTCTCCAGCTCCCACCGGAACTCCCCGACAAAGCAGGGGATATCCGCATCCCGAAACGGCGTATGGTTCTGTTTGATAAGGGCCCAGGCCTCTGAACGCAGCACCTCTTCCCTTGCCTCTTTGGCCTGACCGCCAAAGGACTCTCCGCACTCCGTGGCAAACAGGTCCGCCAGGGTGACCAGCGCCACCGGCAGTTTATTGACCACGGCCCGCCGCGGCGCATGGTGATAATGCATCACATCGAGATAGGGCTGGGGCAGCCCGAACTGCTCACCAAGCCACGCCCCGGCCTTGCCATGTCCCACGCCGATATACTCCTTCTCCGCCTTTTCCAGTTCACCAAATGGCGGCTCGGGGTTGGACAATTGCGGATAGAACTCCGGCAGCACCAAATCGAGCGCCAGCACACCGAGATCGTGAATCAGCCCGGCCAAATAGATGTCGATGCCGACATCGACCCGCAACGCCTCCTTGAGCAGCTCGGCGATCTTGGCCACCACCATGCTATGACGCCAAAAAGAACGGGCCACGTCGCCATAGTCGCTGAAGATCGTTACATCACGGCTGGCGACAATGAAGCGCTCCACTTCTTTGCGTATGTTACGCATCCCGACGACGACCATGGCGTGCGGCACCGAACCCACAACGACAGCTCGACGATACAACGGGGAGTTCGCGGCCTGCACAACCTTGCAGGCCAACACCGGATCAAGGCCGATGAGATCGGCAAAGGCACGGGTATTGTCGGTGGCCTCGTCGCCCCGGATCATCCGCTCGATTGCCTTAGCCACCGCCGGATTGATGCAGCGGATATGATCTGCCTTGACCCTGGGCTGGATCTTACCCGGATTAAGCCGGCCTTCCGGCGCCGGCATGGGGGGCAGCCCCCGCCAACTTCTCCGCGTCCTGGTCGGTTCCGGAGGTGCCGGCGGCGCCTCCGGAACCGATGGCGATGCCTTGGCGACGGCAGCTTTCTCAGGCGCCAGCGGCGCTGCCGCCTCTTCGCCCACCATGCGACGGTTAGCTATATCGAGGCGCGAAACCAGTATCTCGCTAAAGCGTTTATAAAATTTGAGCTGCAAAAAAACACTGGCGGTGCTCACCACCTCGGGCTCCATCCGCAACACAAAGGCATCCTGGCTGGCGACCACGTCAGCGGTACGCTTCAACTCGGTCACCATCGCCATCTCGCCAATGCACTCCCCGGCAACCAGCGTGGTTAGCGCCACCGGCTTCTTGCCGCGGCCTGATTTCACCACCTGCGCCTCGCCCTTGACCAGGATGTAAAAAGCCCGCTCCATGGTGCCTTCCCGCACCACCAGGGCACCCTTCGGCACCCGCAGCCACTTGCTGACCGCCAGGAACTGCTTTAATTCATGATCGTCAAAATCCGCAAAAAAACTGAGCCGACGCAGAAAGCCAATCTGCTGCTCAAGGTCAATCTCCTTGCCGCCGCCCTTCCGCCCTTCTCCCATCGCCCCGCTCCCCGGTCTCGCTACTTGCCGATACAGAAACGCGAAAAGATCAAATCGAGCATCTCCCCGGTGGTGGTCTCGCCGATGATTTCACCTAGGTGGTCAAGGGCGGCCTGCAATTCCACCGCGATTAGATCGGGCGGCAATGGCGCCGCGAGGCCGGCCAGCACCCGGTCAGTTGCCGCCATGGCGAGTTTGAGTGCCGCCTCATGCCGCACATTAGGCACGCTGGCATGACCGGGCTCCCATTGCCCCGCTCCAGCCACGGTGGTGAAAATCACCTCTTCGAGCGCCGCGATGCCCGCGCCGGTCTTGGCCGAAATCACGGCGGCCGGCACCCGCGGATTGACATTCCGCATTGCCGCCACCGCTTCGGGCGCGGCGACATCGCACTTGTTAATCACCAGCACCACGGCCTTCCCACTTACGCTGGCCAGCAATTCCCAATCTTCGGCGATGGGCCCTCCGGCGGTTGCATCAACCACCAGCAGCACCAGGTCGGCATCCGCCATCTTCTGCCGCGAACGGCGGATACCCAATTCCTCCACCGCCCCCGCATTCTCACGAATACCGGCAGTGTCGATGATTCGCACCGGCATCCCCTTGATCGCCAGATACTCCTCGATGGTATCCCGGGTGGTGCCCGGCACTGCGGTGACAATGGCGCGCTCCTCGCGGAGCAGGCTGTTGAGCAAACTCGACTTGCCCACATTGGGCCGGCCAAGGATCACCGCGGCAATACCGTCGCGGAAGAGCCGGCCCTGGCCGGCCCTGGCCGCCAATTCAACCAATGGCTCGCGCACGCCGGCCACAAGCTGCTGGCGTAACTCCGCCGGGTCGATGATCTCTACCTCCTCGTCCGGGAAGTCGATGGCCACTTCCATGATAGCACGAACGGCGAGCAGGTTGTCACGGATTGTTTTGACCGCGCGATGCAGCCCGCCTTCGAGCTGGTCTGCCGCCATCTGGGCGCCGGCCCGACTCTTGGCCTGGAGCAGTTCGATCACCGCCTCGGCCTGGGTGAGATCAATCCGGCCATTCAGGAAAGCGCGCTTGGTGAACTCACCTGGCGCGGCCAGCCGCACGTCGGGCTGGGTCAGGATCAAGGCGAGAATCTCCTGCAAGACCAGGAAACTGCCGTGGCATTGCAACTCGACCACGTCCTCGCGGGTGTAGGTGTGGGGGGCACGCATGAAAACGGCCAGCGCCTCGTCCAACGTGACACCGGTGGTGGGCGTCGCCACCAGGCCATAGTAGAGGCGGTGACTGCGGTATGCTTGTGGGGGGTTGCGGGGATGGAAAATGGTTTGCAGCACGGCGAGCGCTGCCGGACCGCTGATGCGGATGACCCCAATGCCGCCGGGGCCGGGCGGGGTCGCGATGGCCGCGATGGTGGCCTCGGAATGGTCTGGCGTCGCCATGGCTTGCCCCTTGTGCGGCGCAGCAACCCCGGTGGAAGCCGAGGCCGTGCTTACCGGCGGTAACGCTGCCGGACTTTTCAACCACCTTTCAACAACTTTTCAACAGCAACGGCCTAAACCTGACAGCCACCAAGGTTACGGCCGCGGCCTTTAGCTATTCCCGTTCTCGCGCGGCGGCCGGCCGCCGCCATTACCACCCCGACGCCGCGAGGAACGACGCCGGCCAGGCGGCTTGCTGCCTGGCAGATGGATGAGCACCTTCTTGAAAACACCATCACCCACGCTGCGGCTACGGATCTCGGTATCCTGCTGTAGAACGAGATGCACGATGCGGCGCTCCGCCGGGCTGATGGCCGGGATGGTCCGCGCCTTGCCGGTGGCCTTGACCTCGGCGGCCAGGGCCAGGGCCCGCTCTTCCAACTCCTTGCGCCGGCTCTCGCGGAAGGTGCCGGCATCGAGACTCAAGACCACCTTCTTCGGGATCACCCGACTGACGATCTTGCGCAGCAGGTACTGGAGGCCATCCAGGGTCTGGCCTTCGGGGCCGGTGATGGTGGCGAGATCGCCCTCGTCGATGCGGAGCAACACCTTGTTCCTGGTATCCTGGCCGATACTCACCTGGGCCGGACAGCCCATCAACTTGAGCAACTCGGCCAGACGCGCTTTGATCGTCTCCAACTCCTCACTGGTCAGCGGCTCGCCGCCGGCCTCCTCGCGGTCGGCCTCTTCATCCTCCTCCGGCCGCTTCTTGCGCTCGGGCTTGGCCTCTGGCCCTGCTTCTGCCGTGGCCTTGGCTTCTGGGCGTGGTTTCGGCGCCGCCTTTGTCTTGGCCGCGGGCCGTGCCTTTGGCTCCGGCTCCGGCTTGGCCGCTGGCGCGTCAGCAATCGCCACCGCACCACGGCGAGAAACCCGCACCACCGCCTTTTTCTTGCCCAATCCGAAGATGCCCACCGAACCAGTGGAGACGATCTCGATCTCCAGTTCCTCCCGCTTAACGTTGAGGCTGGTGCAGGCGTTACTGATCGCCTCGTCGATGTCGAGGCCCTTATATTCCATCTTGGCGTTGCCCATTTTTTCCTCCGCTGCTTTCACCCACTGGCCGAAGCTGCTCCGGCCCGCCGGGAATGGCCACCCTGATGGCCGTTTCAGGTCACTCGGCCATTGCAACCTTGTGATTCACCAGATACTGCTGGCCAATGGTGAGCAGGTTGTTGACCAGCCAGTAAAGCACCAACCCCGAGGCAAAATTCAGGAACATGAAGGTGAAGATGACTGGCATGAAGAGCATAATCTTGGCCTGGGTCGGATCGCCGGTGGTGGGGGTCATCTTCTGCTGCAGGAACATGGAGCCACCCATGAGCAGGGTCAACACCGGGATGCCGTGCAACCACGGGATGTCAAAACCGAGATAGAGGCGGTCCGGCGCCGCCAGGTCGGTGATCCACAGCATGAACGGTGCATGACGCAATTCAATGGATTGGAGCAATACCTTATAAAGCGCAAAGAAGACCGGTATCTGCAATACCATGGGCAGACAGCCGCCCAGCGGATTCACCTTGTAGGTCTGGTAGAGTTTCATCATCTCCTGCTGCTGGCGGACCTTGTCGTCCTGGTACTTCTCCCGCAGCTTGGCCATCTTCGGCTGGATTTTCTGCAGGGTCTTCATCGACTCCATGCCCTTCTGGGAAATGGGCCAAAAAAGGAGCTTAAGCAGAATGGTCACCAGGATGATGGCGATACCATAGTTGCCCACGAACTTATAAAGAAAATTCAAAACATAGAGGGTCGGCCGGGCGATCACATCGAACCAGCCGAAATCCACCGCCCGTTCGAGGTCGCTGCCCATGGTCTTGAGCAGCTTCAACTCCTTGGGGCCGAAGTAGAGGGTGTACTTGTATTCCTTGCTCGCCTGCGGGGCGATGGTGTCAGCGGCACCGGCCAACACCGAAGTGACCTTGCTCTCGTCGCTCACCGAAAAATGGGCCGTGGCCTGGCCCATCTCCTGCGGCACGATGGTGGTCATGAAGTAGTTATCCTCATACCCAACCCAGCGCACCCCGCCGGTCAGGCTGGTGCTGCCCCCGTCCTTTTTGAGATCCTTAACCTTCACTTCATGGAGTACCCCGCCCAGATAGGTGGCCGGCCCGGAGAAGAGGAACTGACTCTCCTTGGCGGCAAAGGGACGGTTGACCAAGGTGAGATATGGTGCGCCCTGAAGCGGCACATCGGAACGGTTGCGGACCATAACGCTTAGGCCGATACGGTAATCGTTTTTGCTGAAGGTATAGCGCCGCTCAATGATGAGCCCCGAGGGCGTGGTGCCGGTCATGGTCAGGGTCTTAACCTCGTCGCCAGAAACCGTGATTTTATCCGCGCTGGCGGCATAGACCACCTGGTCAGCCCGACCCGGCTCCACGCCCCAGGAGAAGAAAAGGGGCAACCCTTCGGCAGCAGCGGTGCGAATCAATTCCTTGGGGGCGGAGTTACGGTCTAGGGTCTCGCGGTATTTTTTGAGCTGGAAGCTCTTGACCACGCCATTGGCCTCGCTGATCACCGCCTTGTAGAGATCGGTCTCTACCTGAATCTCTTGCCCCGCTTGGGCAGACAACGCCAGCGCCCCCGGGGGGGCCTGGTTGCCGGTGAGCGCTGGGGTCGCTGCCTTGGTCTCCGGCTTGGTAGCCAGTGCCGCAGCCGGCACCTGCTCCGGCACCGGCTGCGGCGCGGGAACAAAGAAGTACTGATAGATCATGAGAATCGCCACCGACAGGGCGATGGCAATCATAGCGCGTTGGGTTTCCATAGTTCTCTCTCTTTGCGGTTCGGGATAGGGGTATCAGGCGCCACCACCGGATCGAAGCCGCCGGGATGAAAGGGATGGCAACGCAGAATCCGGCGCATGGCAAGCCAGGAGCCAAACCAGGGGCCATGCACCTTTATGGCCTCAAGGGCGTAATGGGAACAGGTCGGCGTAAAACGGCAACAGGGTGGGAAGATGGGGGAAAGGGCCAACTGATAAAACCTGACAAGCGCGATCAACAGATGCTTCACGGCAGCTCCCTGTCGGTCGGTTGCGAGGCGCCGTGATCGGGAATCGGCCCCGTCAGGCGGAAAGCCCTGGCCGGCTGTTGCGCCAGCACCCGCCGAACCGCCGCAGCCACCGCAGCCGGCGAATCAGGGGCAAAGCCGTCGCGGACGGTAAAAACCAGATCAACGGGTGGGACAATCAACTGCCGGTGCAACCGGAAAAATTCTCGAATGATTCGTTTGAACCTGTTGCGCCGCACCGCTTGGCGCACGCCATGGATGCTGATGCCGAGCCGTGCCGCCTGTTGGCCGTTTTCCCGCCAGACAAGGCTGAAGCGGTCGCCCCGCAACCGCTGGCCCTTGCTATAAATCTCGCGGTACTCCCAGGGCTTGGTAATACAGACCATTTTCGGCAGCGACTTCTTTTCCACGGCCCGACCCGGTGCGCTTCACACGCGTGGGCGCCAGAAAAATCAGGCCGCCAGACGCTTACGGCCCTTGGCGCGGCGGCGGCTCAAAACCGCCCGGCCATTCTTGGTGCTCATCCGGACACGAAAACCATGGGTGCGATGCCGCTTCTCGTTGCTCGGCTGATACGTTCTCTTGCTCATGCTGCCACCTCGATTGCTTGCGCATTTCGCCCCTTGACGGGGCCACCAGAATCAACTCCGAAACGACGGGGGCGGGACAGGAAAGGGGAACCGGAAAACCGGGGACGCCCAATCGACCATTTCGGAAACGGCGGATAGTACCCGGACGCGCGGCGTCTGTCAACCCAATCCTGGAGGCAGGAGTTACGGGGCGGAATCACCGCCATCCGCGTCAAGCCCAAAAACCTTGCGGATCACGGCGAGGTGCGCCCGTTTTTCCTCGGCCGGCACTGGCGCCTTCATGAACATCATCGGGTCGTGGAGCATTTTATTGACCATGGCGTTGGCCATCATCTCGATACCCTTGCGTTCCTTGTCGCCCAGCCCGGTCAACGTGCCCATGGTCTTGGCGAGTTCCGCGTCGCGGATCGCCTCGGCTTTCCTGCGCAAGGCAGTAATGGTCGGCGCCACCTCCATGGCCTCCAGCCACTGGAGAAACTTGATCGCCTCCTCGCCGACGATGCGCTCCGCCTTGTCCGCCTCCTTCTGGCGCTCGGCCCGGTTCAACTCCACCACCTGTTTGAGGTCGTCAATGTCGTAGAGATAGACATTGTCGAGGTCATTGAGTTCCGGGTCAAGGTCGCGGGGCACGGCGATGTCGATGAGAAAAAGCGGCCGGTTGTAGCGCTGGCGCATCACCGGCCGCACCTCCTCTTTGCGCAGGATGAGGTCGGTAGCACCGGTGGAGCTGATGAGGATGTCCACCTCGGCCAGTTGCGGCACTAGTTCATCAAGCCCCACCGCGGCGCCATGGAAGGTCTGGGCCAGTTTCACCGCCCGCTCCAACGTGCGATTGGCGACCACCACCTTGCCGATGCCCTGGGCTACCAGATGCTCGGCTGCCAACTCCGCCATCTCGCCAGCGCCGACCAGCAGCACCTTCTTATCCTTGAGGTCGCCAAAGATCTTCTTGGCGAGCTGCACCGCCGCGTAGCTGATGGAAACAGCGCTGCCGCCGATATTGGTCTCGGTGCGGATCCGTTTGGCCACCGAAAAGGCCTTGGTGAGCAGTTTGTTCAGCACCGCGCCGGTGGCCTGGTGCTCGGTGGCGGCCCGGTAGGCGTCCTTCAATTGCCCCAGAATCTGCGGCTCACCCACCACCATGGAGTCAAGGCTGGCGGCCACCCGGAAAACATGGGTAATCGCCGCGCTCCCCTGGTGGAAATAACTGTACTGCCTCGACTCCTCAAGTGTAATCCCGCTGGCGCCAAAGAGAAAACGGCGTACCGCTTCCTCCGACCCGGTTACCCCCTCTTTCGCCACCAGCAGGATCTCGACCCGGTTGCAGGTGGAAAGCAGGCAGCACTCCTCACAGCCGGGCAGGGCCTTGAGTTCGGTAAGCGGCACCGTGCAATCGCTGGAAAAGGCCAGCTTCTCCCGCACCGCCACCGGCGCGGTTTTGTGGTTCACCCCCAGGCAGATAATCGTTTCAGCCAGCATAGGAATGCACCCCGCCCAACAGGAAATTCACCCCCCAAAGGGTAAAAAGCACTGCGGAAAATCCGACGATGGCCATGATCGCCGCCCGCCGCCGCCGCCAGCCCACGGTCAACCGCTGGTGAATGATGGCGGCATAGACAAACCAGGTGATCAGCGACCACGTTTCCTTGGGATCCCACTGCCAGTAAGCACCCCACGCCTGCTTGGCCCAGATCGAGCCAGTGACGATGCCCAAGGTCAGCAGCGGAAAGCCGATGGCCAGGCAATGCTGATTCAGATTATCGAGCGCCTCCAGCGAGGGCAGCCGGCTGTAAAAAAGGCCAAAGTGCTTCCTCTTGATCTCCCATTCCTGAATCAGGTACATCACCCCCCCGCAGAAAGCGAGGGCCATGAAGCCGTTGGCCAGGATGGCGATGCTGGCGTGGATCGGCAGCCAGTAGCTCTGCAACGCCGGCGGCAACTCCACGATGTGCCGGGAGGAAAGGGCGGCGATCACCATGAGCAGGGTGATGAGCGGCGAGACAAAGACCCCGAAGTTCTTCACCTGGTAGCGCCAGCGGAACGAGAGGAAGCCCCAGGTGAGCGACCAGGCGAAGAAGGAGACCGCTTCGTGGTTGCTGGCAATGGGGGTGTGGCCGGAGGCAAGGTAGCGGGCCACGATGTAGCCTGTATGGAGTACGCCGGCGCCAAGCAACAGGCCACGGGCGCCGCCGCGCACCCGTTTGTTCTGGCTGGAGAAATATACCAGATAGGTGATTGTGGCCGCCACGTAAGCCAGCACGGTTAACTGGAACAACTCTCCCATCGCCTCATTCCCCCTTCAGAAGTTCTTCCACCTTGGCCCGCGTGGCATCGACCACAGCCACCGCCGCTTCGTCGGCCAGCACCTGGCGCACATGGTCACGCAGCCGCTGCCATTCGCCGGCCCGAAGCCAGGCCGCCAGGTCAGCCTCCAACAACTGCTGTAACAGCTCCTTGTTCTCGTGGTGCGCCCCCCCCCGCGCCAACACCACCTGCCGCAGTTCTCCAAGCAGTTCGACCAGCACCGCATACTCGGACCCGAACTCCCGGTCGAACCCCTCCCGCAGCTTGCGGGCCAAGGCCGGGCTCTTGCCCGCCGTGGAGACAGAGATCATCAAATCCCCCTGCCGGGTGGTGGCTGGCAGGATAAAGTTGCACCACTTGGGCACGTCGGCCACGTTGAGCAGGATATTGCCTTGCGCCGCCTCGCGGTGTATCGCTTCCTGCACCGCGGAATCATCGGTGGCGGCAATGACCAGAAAAGCGCCGGCCAAATCGCCCGACTGGTAGGGCCGGGCCAGCCAGCTGATCTGACCCTGTCCGACAAGACAACGCAACGGCCCGGTCAGTTCCGGGCTTACCACAGTGACCGCAGCCCCGCACCCCCAAAGCCCTTGCACCTTGCGCTCCGCCACTTGGCCGCCGCCTATCACCACGCAGTGTCGGCCATCGATATCGAGACAAATCGGGAAAAAGGCCATATCAGCGCTTGGGCAGCAGTTCGACCCGGACTTTGCCGGCCAGGAATTTGGCAAAACGGGCGGCATCCTCGGCGGTGCCGACCACGCCGCCACCGTAATGCATGGGGATCGCCACCCGCGGCTTGATGGTCAGCGCGGCCTGGGCCGCCTCCTCGGCAGTCATCACATAGGTGCCGGAAACCGGCAACAGGGCGATATCCGCCTTGATCTGCCCCATCTCCGGTATCAAATCAGTATCGCCGGCATGGTAAACCCGCACCCCTTCCACCGTGACTACAAAACCAAGCCAACGGTTGGGCTGGGGATGGAACTTCTTGTTCATATTATAGGCGGCCACCGCCTCGACAGTCACCGTGCCAAGGGTCACCCGCTCGCCGATTTTCAGGGTACGCACCGCGCCGGAAAGTTTCCTCGCCGCCCGCGGTTCAGTGAGGATCACGGTCTGCGGCCCGGCTATCTTGACCACATCCTCCGGAGAACAGTGGTCATAGTGCTCATGGGAGATACAGATGATATCCGCCGGCGCGGGATGGCCGGCGATGTTGAAGGGATCGAAATAGATGATCTTGCCGCCCGCCTCGAGCCGGAAGGCGTCGTGGCCCAGCCAAGTGAGCTGTTTGAGGATGTCGTCAACCATTTTCCCCTCCCTTGGGTGACGCGGCAGGAGCGGCAGCCGGTCTTCCTCACCGGAAGACACCGGTAGCGCACGTTGGTTCCCCCTTTTTCCGTGCCGGCGGCATCCTGTTTGCTTATAATCAATTTGACACATCCTGCAAACTGTTCTACTCAATAAATTTTGACTGGCTCGGCCTGCCTGCGCCACTACGGCCGGGAGACGACCACCCACCATCAGGAGATACCCATGGCCGGCGGCACTATCACTGTTTCCACCAGCCGACAGATGGAACTCATCGATATCACGGCCGAGATCAGCAAGGCGCTGCGGGACTCCGGCATCACCGAGGGAATCTGCCTGGCCTACAACCCGCACACCACCGCCGGGATCACCATCAACGAGGGCGCCGATCCCGACGTCCAGCGCGATCTCATCGCGGCCCTGCGGGAGATGGTGCCCCTTGATTTTCCCTACCGCCACGCGGAGGGCAACTCGCCGGCCCATGTGATGACCACTCTCACCGGCAGCTCGGTCACCGTCTTTGTCGAGGGCGGCAATCTGAGGCTCGGCACCTGGCAGAAAATCTTTTTCTGCGAGTTCGACGGCCCCCGCACCCGCAAGGTTCACTGGCGGGTGGTGGCGGGTTGAACCCGCCGCCCGCCTCCACCAGCAAGGATTCCGCCATGACTGACCACCCGACCACCCCCATCTGCTTCGGCCTCGACCGACCGACCGACGAGGCCTCGCTCATTGCCTTTATCGAGCGCTTCGCCAGGCCCGGCCTGCTGGCCTCGCTGGTGCCGCGCCTTGCCGACAGCGAAATCACCGCCGCCCTTGATTTTCTCACCGATCTGATGCAAAAACACCTGAGCGACAAGGAATACCATCGCCTCTTCCTGGCCGAGACGCCGTAACCAGTATTGCACCGCCGCCCGGCGGGCAGAAGGGCCGCCCCATGACCCAGCCCATCATTAACGACCTGCGGGAATACCTGGCGCTCCTCAAGCGCGAACACGAAGTACTCACCATCAGCGAACCGGTTGACCCGCATCTCGAAATCGCCGAGATCCACCGCCGGGTCATCGCCAGGGGCGGCCCGGCGCTCCTCTTCACCAACGTCAAGGGCAGCCGCTTTCCGGTGGTCACCAACCTCTTTGGCACCTCTCGCCGCATGGAACTCGCCTTTGGCCGCCGGCCCCAACAATTCGTCGCCGAGTTGGTGCGGACACTGGAAACGATCATGCCGCCGAGCTTCGAAAAACTCTGGGCCTTACGACCGCTCGTGGGCCAGCTGGCCAAGATCGGTCTCCAGAAGGTGCGCCGGGCACCGATCCTCGAAGCCTGCCAACTCCCCCCGCGCCTGACCGACCTGCCGCTCCTCACTTCATGGGATACCGATGCCGGTCCCTTTGTCACCCTGCCGCTCGTCTATACCGAACACCCCGGCGGCCGTGGCCATAATCTTGGCATGTACCGCATTCAGCGTTACGACGACGCCACTACCGGCATCCACTGGCAGATCCACAAGGGCGGCGGCTACCACTACCACGAGGCGGAGAAAAAAAACGAGTCCCTGCCGCTCACCCTTTACATCGGCGGACCGCCCGCCCTGATGATGGCGGCCATCGCGCCGCTGCCGGAGAACATCCCGGAGTTGATGCTCGCCTCGCTCATCCTGGGCAAGAAGCTGCCCATGGTGGAGGATCCATTGGGCGGCCACCGACTGGTGGCCACGGCCGAGTTCGCGGCCAAAGGTATCGTGCCGCCCCACCTGCGGCGGCCGGAAGGGCCATTTGGCGACCACTACGGCTACAACTCGCTGACCCACGACTACCCGGTCTTTGAAATCGACCGCATCTACCACCGCAAGGACGCCATCTACCCGGCCACCGTAGTGGGGCGGCCGCGGCAGGAGGATTTCTACATCGGCGACTTCCTGCAGGATCTGCTCTCGCCACTCTTCCCGCTGGTGATGGGCGGAGTGCGCCAGCTGAAGACCTTTGGCGAGACCGGCTTCCACTGCCTGGCCGCCGCGAAGGTGGCAGACCGCTACCCCCGCGAGGCATTTGCCTCGGGGCTGCGCATCCTGGGCGAAGGGCAGCTCTCGCTCACCAAGTTCCTCATCGTCACCGACGGCGACCTCGACGTGGCGGACTTCAGAAAACTCTGGGTCCATGTGCTGGAGCGGGTCAACTGGGCGAGCGACCTCTTCGTCTTCGCCAACGTCTCCCAGGACACCCTCGACTACACCGGCCCCTCGGTGAACTCCGGCTCCAAGGCCATGCTGATGGGACTGGGCAAGGAGGCCAAACGGGTGCTGCCCAAGTCCTTCCACGGCGACCTGCCCCGGGGCGCCACCAAGGCGGTGGCCTATCTGCCCGGCACCCTGGTGGTCCAGGGCAATCCCTTTGCCGAGGATAAGGAGTTGCCCCGGCGCCTTGCCGCTGCCGCATCACTCCAAGACTGGCCGGTGGTGCTGCTGGTCGATGATGCCGCGGCCGCCACCGTGAGCCTCCAGGAATTCCTCTGGACCTTCTTCACCCGCTTCGAACCGGCCGCCGACATCCACGCCGCAGCCAGCGCAGTCACCCGCTTCCATGTCGGCCTCACGCCACCGGTGGTCTTCGACTGCCGGATGAAGCCGTGGTATCCGCACGTGCTGGAGGTGGACCCGGCGACCAAAGCTCTGGTGGACGGCAGGCTCACCAAGCTGCTGTCGCCCCAATGGCGCTAGTCGCAACCAACGGCCGGCTCAGAAGAAACTGACCAACAGCAGGCCGTTCAATGCCGCCACCAGAAGGCCGATGCCCCAGAGCATCCATTTCTCGCCGCCGCGGTTCCGGTACTCCCCCATCACCTCCACCGACGAGGTCAGCAAGATCAGCCCCAGGATCGTCCACGGCAGCTGGATGCTGAGCGCCACCTGACTCCAGATCAACCCCTGGAAAGGATCACGCCAAAAGAAGACCGCCAGCGTGGCAAGCCCGATGGAAAGGAGCGCCCCCAGCCTGGAATGGTTGTCCCGCAAATCGAGCGGCTCGCCGAAGACACCGGCAAAGATGCTGCCGCCAGCCATGGCCGAGGAAACCGAGGAGGAAAAGCCGGCCAACAACAACGCGACGGCAAAGATCATGGCCGCGCTGCCGCCGAGCAAGGGCCGCAGGGTCGCCTCCGCCTGGCTGAGCTCGCTCACCGTCACTCCACTGGCGAAAAAAACCGCCGCCGCCATGACAATCATGGCGCTGTTGATCGCCCAGCCCACCCCCATGGCGAGGATGGTGTCGATATATTCGTAGCGCAGGTGCTCTCTGATGCTCGCCGCATTCTCCCGGTGCCACTGGCGGCTCTGGATGATCTCCGAATGGAGAAAGATGTTGTGGGGCATAACCACCGCCCCGAGTACCGCCATGATGATCAGACTCGACTGGTCCGGGAAAGCGGGCAGGACCAGGCCTCGGGCCGTGGCCGGCCAATCCACCTGGGCGAGGAAGAGTTCGTAGATGAAGGAAAAGCCGATAAGGGAAACAAAACCGATGATGGCGCGCTCGATGACCCGGTAACCGTTGCTGAAGAGCACACCGAGTACCACCCCCGCGGTGAGCAGAGCGCCGCCCATGAGCGGCAGACCGAACAGCATGTTGAGGCCGATGGCCGCACCGAGCAATTCGGCCAGCGAGGTGGCGATAGAGGCGAGCATGGCGCTGCCGAGAAAGAGGGCGCGCCAGGGCTGGCGGAAGAACTTCGCCGCCGCCTCGGAGAGGCAGAGGCCGGTGGCAATACCAAGGTGGGCGGCGTTGTGTTGGACCAGGATGAGTATGAGAGTGGAGAGGGTGACCACCCAGAGCAAGGCGTAACCAAACCGCGAACCGGCCGCCACGTTGGTGGCCCAGTTGCCGGGGTCGATGAACCCCACCGTGACCACGAAGCCAGGGCCGATGTATTTGAGAATGTCTAGCCCGCCCAATCGCGGCCGATGGTTGGCGAACAAGCGACGGATGATCCCCGGCATCACTTCCTCCCTTGCGGTAGATGTTTTCTCCTTATTCTATAGGGACACCAGCCGTTCTTGGCAAGACCGTAGCCGCAGTGACTCTGCTGGTCGCCATTTCTCTTAATGTTTGACGCCGGTTGCGCCGATACATTACAATGGAAAGGAACAACGCGACCATGCGAGGTGCAGCGTGAAGATTCAAGACATCACCCAGAGCATACGGCCCCGCGGCGCCAATGCCGCAGCGTCCGACGCCGGCACCGAGTTCCAGCTGATCTTGGCCCGGGAGATCGAGACCAGTGCGGCAGCCAATCAGGCAGCCGCCACGACGCCGGTCTCAGCCGCCAGCCCAATCCCGTCCGCTCTTCGTTTGCAAGGGCTGGAACTGAGTGAGACCACCATCAACACCTTGGATTCCTTCAGCGCCGCGCTCGGCAACACCGCCCTCAAGAATGACGATTTGGAACCCTATGCGGCGGCCCTGGAAGAGGATGTGGCCGCGTTGCTCTCGGTCAAGAACCAGATGCCGGGAGATGACCCGCTGGCCAAGCTGCTCGACCGGGTGGCCACGGTTTCCTATCTCGAAACCGTCAAGTTCCGGCGGGGCGATTACGCCTGAACCGGCCGACCAACTTTTCCCAATGGGCACCCAAGGGGCATTCGTTATGAATGCCCCTTTCATTTTTATGGGCAGAAGATGAAGGAACGATTACAAAAAATCCTGGCCCAGGCCGGCGTCGCCTCGCGCCGCACCGCCGAGGGGTACATCAAGGCGGGCCGGGTGGCCGTGGATGGCGAAGTCGTCACCGAGATGGGGCTGCAACTAGACCCCAACCATCACCGCATCACCTTCGACGGCAAGCCCATCTCCCGCGAGGAAGCGCTGGTCTATATCCTGCTCAACAAGCCGGCCGGCTATGTCACCACCCTTAGCGACCCGCAAGGCCGCCCGCTGGTCACCAGCCTCCTGCGCGACGTGAAAGAACGCGTCTTCCCGGTCGGCCGCCTCGACCTCGATACCGAGGGCGCCCTCATCCTCACCAACGACGGCGAACTCGGCAACCAGATCATCCACCCCAAATATGAGATCAACAAGACCTACGTGGCCACGGTCAAGGGGCGGCCCGACCGTCACCGGCTCCGGCAACTCGAAGAGGGGATCATGCTTGATGGCCACCGGACCTGGCCAGCCAAGACGCGGGTGGTGCGGGGGGATGAAAAAGCCACGGCCATCGAGATCATCATCCACGAGGGCAAAAAGCGGCAGGTGCGCAAGATGTTTGCCGCCATCGGCCACCCGGTGCTCCATCTGCAACGCACCGCCTATGGCAACTTGCGGTTGGGCAAGCTGCCCCTCGGATCATACCGATATCTCAACCAAAAAGATTTGGCGCTAATCTTTGCTGGAAAAAATATGCTTTACAATTCAAGAGTTACCTGTTTATGATATTTCATCTGCTTGTATTTATAGTATTTTTATGCTTGCTGACCTGGGACTCAACGCCGGCAGGCAAGGCGAAAGGAAACCATCAGGTTACGTAAACGATTTGCCAAGGCAGGAGAGGGGCGGGGCATGAACAAGTCGGAGTTGATCGAGGCACTGGCCGAGGAAACCAAGATCCCGTTGCGGGACGCGGGCACCATTGCCAACACCATCCTGGATGCGATGAGTGATGCGCTGGCCGCCGGCGACAGCATCGAAATCCGCGGCTTCGGCAGCTTCGTGGTGAAGGAATACGGCTCCTACTACGGCCGCAACCCCAAGACCGGAGAAAAAATCGAAGTGAGCCCCAAAAAACTGCCATTCTTCAAGGTCGGCAAGGAACTCAAGGAGTTGGTGAACAAGTAATCACTGTCATCCACCCTTCTCTATCCCTCTTCTATCTCTCCAACCAGATCATAGGGATGCGCCTCGGTGATCCGCACCGGCACAAAGTCCCCTGGATTGCAGGTTCCGGCACTGATGTAAACGCAGCCGTCGATCTCCGGCGCCTGCGAGGCAAGCCGCCCTTCCAGCAGTAGATCGGTTTCGCCGCTCACTCCTTCCACCAGCACCATTTCTACCGTCCCTACCCGCAAGGTGTTGCGGGCCAGGGAAATCTCACCCTGCACCGCCATTAGCCGCCCCCGCCGCTCTTCTTTTATCTCTTCCTCGATCTGGTCCGGCAGGGCAAAGGCGGCGCACCCTTCCTCGTTGGAGTAGGTGAAAATGCCCACATGGTCCAGGGTTTGCTCGCGCAGGAACGCCTCGAGCATATCCACATCCTGCTCGCTCTCGCCGGGGAAACCAACCATCAGGGTGGTGCGGATGGCCGCCCCCGGCAGTTGGCGGCGGATACGGCGCACCACCTCCTCGGTCTGGCGGTGGTCGTACGGCCGGTTCATCGCCTTGAGCATCCGGCTAGAAACGTGCTGCAAGGGTACATCTAGATAGGGCACGATGCGCGGGTTGGCGGCCATGAACTGGAGCAGTTCATCCTTCACCCGGACCGGATAGAGATAGAGCAACCGCAGCCACGGAATATCCGTAACATCGAGCAGGCCTTGCAACAGGTCGATGAGGCGCGGCCCCCTAGGCCCGAGATCATGGCCGTAGGCGGTGAGGTCCTGGGCCACCAGGGTCAGTTCCTTAACCCCTGCGGCCCGAAGGCCACGCGCCTCGGCTAGCAGGTCGTCGAGCGGGCGGCTGCGCAACTCGCCACGCAGGGCGGGGATCAGGCAGTAGGCGCAGCGGTTGGCGCACCCTTCGGTCACCTTGAGGTAGGCGCGATGGGGGGGGGTGGAGAGCTGGCGCGGCAGGCTGGCGTCCATCAAAAAAGTGGGCTTGTCCAGGGTGAGTGCTACTGATTCGCCAACCAAGGTCTGTTGCAAGCGAGTCACAATCTCTTGGGTGCCGTCGGTGCCGATGAAAAGATCGACCTCGGGAAGTTCCGCCTCCAGAGCCACACCGTAACGCTGCACCATGCAGCCAGCCACCACCAGTAATTTACCTGGCGCTTCCCCCTTGACCTCCGCCAGCGAAAGAATGGCGTCGATACCTTCCTCCACCGCCGACTGGATAAAGCCGCAGGTATTGACCAACAGGATGTCGGCCTCCTCTGGTTCAGGCACCGCTGTAAAGCCTGCCTGCCGCAAGAGACCGAGCATCACCTCGGAATCGACCAGATTCTTCGGGCAACCCAGGCTGGTGACATGAACGCGTTTCATGGGGGACATCCTCCGCACCTGCAACCACTCTACCATCAATCCATCCCGCGCGGTACCGGAACGGACCAATAAAAAAGGCCGCGGGGCAACCCCGCGGCCTTCACATCATGCGCACCAGGCGCTGCTAAACTACTTGAGCAGCGGGTTGGCGAAGAGCAGGATCAGGGAGATAACCAGACCGTAGATGGTCAGCGACTCGATGAGCGCCAGACCGATGATCATGGTTACGGTGATCTTGCCGGAGGCCTCAGGGTTGCGGGCGATACCGGAGCAAGCGCCACCGATACCAGCGCCCATGCCGATGCCGCAGCCCAGCGCGGCTACGCCTACCGACAGGGCAGCGGCCAAGCAGATCAGAGCGAGGTTGGCAGCCGGAGCGGCAGCAGCGGCCTCGCCGGCCTCGGCAGCCATGGCCACGGTGGCCATGCCCAAAACCATCAGTGCGGACAGAATTCCTACCTTCTTCATTGTGTTCCTCCTTGTTGCAAAAAGTTGTTATTTGGCCTTCTTCGTTGATTACGCAACGGGTTTCACTTTGTTAGTGGGCATGCTCCATGGATGCCGAGAAGTAAAGAATCGAAAGGAGCAGGAATACCATGGCCTGGACGATGGAAACGAAGACGCCCAGACAGAGGATGGGCAGCGGCGCGAAGTAGGCGCCAGCCAGCATGAAGAGAATGCCCAAGAGGGTCTCCTTGGCCATGATGTTGCCGAAAAGACGGATGGAAAGCGAAAGGATCCGAGCCAGGTGGCTGATTAGCTCAATGGGGAACATCAGGGGAATCAGCCACGGAATCGGCCCGAGGAAATGCTTGATGTAACCGGCGCCGTGGAACTTCAGCCCCAGGATGTGAGTAGTGAAGAAGACGATCAGGGTGCAGCCCAGGGTGATGTTGAGGTTCGAGGTGGGGGACATGAAGCCGGGCATCAGGCCGACCATGTTGGCCACCAGGATGTAGATGAAGAAGGTGGCCAGCATCGGGAACATCATCCGGGCACCTTCCTTGCCCATGTTCTCGGCCATGAAGTCCTCCAGACCGCCGATGACGACCTCCCAGAAGTTCTGCCCTTTATTCGGCACCAGGCTCAACTGGCCCAAAGTGAGCTTCGGGACGATGATGAGGAAGAGCATGACGAACCAGGTGTAAGTCATGTGCGGGGAAACCAGCTTGGCCAGCAGGGTGTCCCCAACCGGTCCGTGCGGCACCGGCATGCCCAGCTTCTGCAGGATGAGCGAGATGAATAATATTGGATGTTCCATGCCCTAGGCCTCCTTACTGCGAGTTGTATAAATTCTGCGGGCCGCGCCGATTACCGCGATGCCGATCCCCAACAGCACGGTGGAAAGGCCGACCAGCAGCCCCACCGTATGCACCCGCCGATAGTAGATCAGCAGGAAGAGGATCACCACCACGCAACCGAGGCGGACGTAATATCGCATGAAAAACCGGGCCTTGGCCGCGGTCAGATCCCCTCCCAGCAATCGGGTGAGATCACTTTTCAGCATAAAAAAACTGGCGTTGGCAATCACGCCGCCAATCAGCACCGAACGGGCGATAAAGCCGGAGTATCCCATCCACGCGATGGTGGTCAACACGGCAAGCACCACCCAGTTGACCACCTGGACCAACCGCAGCGAGAGGTCGCCGACGCTGGCGGCGGCCGGGGCCTCCAACATCAGAGATCCTTCCGTCTGGCCATGGTGTAGAGGTTCTTGAAGGCAGCCGCGATGCCAAACCCGAGGAAAATCAAGGTCAGCCATGGCGAGGTCCTGCCGCCAAACACCTTGTGGTCCAGAAAATAACCGATGCCTACCCCAATGAAAATGGAGAAGGCCACCGACATGCCGATGGTGCTGAAATCAGCCAACAACCTCATCATCTCTTTGCGATTGTTGGTCATTTATTCCTCGCGCTCAGCGCGCAAGGAGCGCGCACTACGACGATGAAATCGTTTCGTTTCGTATCATGGCGCCCCCCCAAAGTCAACGGCTTTTTCCCCCTTGCGCCAACTTTTTGAATGACCATTCAGTTTTATCGAGGGCCATCGCCAAGTCGTCCTCGGACTGGGCGGCGGAGATAAAGGCGGCCTCGAATTGCGACGGCGCCAACCATACCCCCTGTCCCTGCATATTGCGGAAATGGGTAGCATAGCGTTCGGTATTCGAGGTCATGGCCGTAGCAAAATCAGTAACCGGCCCCGGAGTAAAGAAAGCGGTCATCATCGAGCCGACCCGGTTCAGGGTGGTTTGGCCAGGGAGGTACTTATCGGCAATGGCTTGCAACCCCTTGGCAAAGCCAGCGGCTTTATGCTCCAGGGCTTGGTAAAAGCCTGGCTTGGCAAGTTCCTTGAGAGTGGCGACGCCGGCAGCCATGGCCAGCGGGTTGCCCGACAAGGTGCCGGCCTGATAAACTGGACCAACCGGGGAAATATGGTCCATGATTTCCTTCCTGCCGCCGTAGGCACCAACCGGCAGGCCACCGCCGATGATCTTGCCCAGGCAGGTTAGGTCGGGCATGATGTTGTAGTATTGCTGCGCCCCGCCCAGGGCGAGACGGAAGCCGGTGATCACCTCGTCAAAGATGAGCAGGATGCCACGCTCAGCGGTAATGGCCCGCATGGCCTGCAAGAACTCGGGCTTGGGCGCCACCACCCCCATGTTGCCGGCCACCGGCTCGACAATGACGCAGGCGATGTCGAGACCCTCGTCGCGCAGGGTCTTTTCCAGGGTGGCCACATCATTATATGGGATGGAAATGGTGTTCTTGACGATATCCTCGGGTACGCCGGGACTGCCGGGAATGCCGAGGGTAATGACTCCGGAACCGGCCTTGACCAAGAAGCTGTCGGCGTGGCCGTGGTAACAACCGTCGAATTTCACCACCTTGGTGCGGCCGGTGTAGCCGCGGGCCAGGCGGATGGCGCTCATGGTCGCCTCGGTGCCGGAGCTGACGAAGCGCACCTTCTCCACCGAGGGCAGGGCCGCAATCACCAACTCGGCCAGCTCGATCTCCTTGGGGGTCGGCGCGCCAAAGGAGGTGCCGCCCGCCAGGGTTTCAGTGATGGCCGCCGCCACCGCCGGGTGATTATGGCCGAGGATCATCGGCCCCCAAGAACAAACGAAATCAATGAACTCGTTGCCATCCACATCATACACCCTCGCGCCATTGGCCCGCGCCACGAAGAGCGGATCGCAGCCCACCGACTTGCAGGCCCGTACCGGACTGTTGACCCCGCCGGGGATCAGGCGCTGGGCCTTGGCAAACATCTCTCTGGACCGCTCGGTCTTCATCATTGCCCCTCTCTCGCGTGCATGGCTTTCTTTGGCGTCAACCGCGTGCCTCGGGCGGCAACTATAGCATGGCGGCGGCCGCGCTGTCAAAATGAAAGCGTCGTCTTGGCGATGGCTGCCATCCACCCGTTTACGCTTGCTTTTTCCGCTGGCATGCGTATCATTTTGCTCAGGAGAACGCGCGCATGACTGAGCCGACCACCGCCAACAAGATTCTCATCGTGGACGACGACCCCGCCTTCCTCGATCTGCTGCGCTCCCATCTGCTTTCCTTCCGCCTGCCCTTTGCCGAGGCCCACGACGGCCAGGAAGCACTCGCCAGACTCGAAGCGGAACGCTTTGCCCTCATCATCAGCGACTTGAACATGCCGGGCATCTCCGGCCTCGATCTCCTGCGGGCGGCGCGGGAACAGACCCCGGAAACCGGGGTCATCATCATCACCGGCTATGGCGACGCCTACACCTATACCCAAGTGATCCAGGCCGGGGCCATCGATTTCCTGACCAAACCTTTTTTCCGCGACGAACTGGAGGCCAAAATCAACCGCGCCCTGCGGGAAGGGCGGCTGATCAACGAGCTGAATACCTTGGTAAAGACGCTTGAACGGCAGCTGGCGGAAAAAAATGCCACCATTGAAGAAGTCCGCGGCCAACTTAAGGATGCGGCGGAGAAGATAAAACAGCTCCAGGCGCGCGCCGTGCTCTCCACCTACGGCCCGCACCGTATGCGCTAACCAGGGATCATACAAATACATCCCGGCCGATGGCGCCATGCGCCCCCCCAGCAACGAGGCCACCATGGAATTGCACGACCCGACCATGCACCAGAAGTTGATCAAAATGTGCGACTGTTACCTGGACACCAATTATCACGCCAAGCTCCAAGCGGTGGCAACGGCCACGCCAACCGATGTCGCCGAAGAGAGCGCGTGCTACCTGGCCCTGGCCCTGCTCCACGCCATCACCGAAAAGGCATCCAGGCTCTCCTTCAAGCGCAAGAAGGAACATCGCACCGTGACTATCCAGGTGGAAGATGATAAAATCTCGCTGCCCACGCCCCCGCCGGCGGTTTTCGCCGGAATCATAGCCGCCATGCGGACGATCCTCCATGCCGAGGGCGATAAGACCGCCATGCCGCTGGCCTTGGGGCTAAGAAGCGGCGAGATCGAGGTACAGGTTAAACTCGAACAGGGAAAAGAGAAGGAAAGCCTCAAGATCAAGTTGCCGCAGCTTTAGATTTTTGGAGAGACCATGGCCATCGACCCCCAAACCGCCCGCCTGCATCAAGCGATCAACACCGTCATCGAACAGCAACTCGCGGACAACGACCCGCCGGAGATGCGCCTCACCCTGGACCGCCTGGTAAAAAGCGGCCTGGACGAACAAGAGGCGCGTACACTCATCGGCCATGTGGTGGTGGAGGAACTGCTCCAGGTTCTCGCGGCCGGCAAACCATTCGACCCTGTCCGCTACGTCGGCCGTCTCCAAGCGTTGCCCGGCCACCCCTGACCAACCCGCCATAACACTTCACCGCCCGCCTCTGACGCCCTTCTCGCCGCGCCTTTCCCCTTGACAGGGCCGCGGGCGCCAATCCATAATCGGAGGAGAGAAAGCAATGACGCGGCCGTCCGCCAGCAGGGCGGCCGCCCAACTGGCAACGGGTCATTGCGGGAGAGCGCGGGAGGACAAAATGGCGCAGAACAAGAAAGACACAGCGAACACCGCCGCACCGGCCGAATTGTGCCAAGCCGACGCGGACGATGTCACCCGCCATTCCTTCCGCGGCCAAGTCAACGAGGCTGCCCGCATCACCGCGACCATCAACGGCGAGCACCACACCGTGGTCGACATCGGCAGCCGCGGCCTCGGCATTTTACTCGCCAAGGGCACGGCCCTGGTGCCTGGCCAAACCCACGACTTCACCCTGGCCTTGGGCAAACAAACCATCGCGCTAAAGGGGCTCATCCGCCACGTCACCCGTGATGACGAGGCCGGCGCCTTCCACTGCGGCATCGAGCTTCTCGCCCTTGACCACGCCACCGAACAGCAGTTGCAGGAATTTGTCCTGCGCCAGCGCCACCAACTTTTCACCAGACCGCCGGCATGAGCGATCCCAAAAAATTCGACATCCTCGGCGCGTTGTTGCGCAACCGCGAACGCAACACCACCGACGAGACCGTGGTCATCGAAAAGATGATCCGCAGCCACGGCGACCGACTGACCTTTCAGGGGCGGACCGAACGGCGACCAGAGATTCGGCTGGGCAAGGTGAAGACCACCTACTACCTAAACGAGGAGACCCACGAAAACCTGGAAGATGCCCGACTGGCCATCGCCGATATGCTGCCGGAGGAGACCCGCCACCGGATCACCCGTTCGCTGTTGGTAGAGCTGGCGCTAAGGATCGTGTTGCGGGATTTTGAGAAAAAAGGCCGGGAAAGCGCGATCTGCCAATGGCTCTTCCGCGGACTCACCAAGGTTGGCAAACGATGAGAAACCCCATGGCCAACGCAGGCGCCCTTGCATTCACGCTGCTTGCCGGGCTATCCCCAAGGGAAGGCGACCAATGCTGATTATCTGCCCACACTGCAAGAAGCAGCACAATATCGACGAAAAACGCATTCCGCCTTCGGTGAAGATGGCGCGCTGCCAGGGCTGCGGCCAGCAGTTCCCGCTGGAGATCCCCCACGAAACCCCCACGCCGAAACCAGCCACCGCGCCCGCGACCAAGACCGAACCAACCATGATGGTTCGCCGCATCGGGGTCTCACTCAGCAAAGGCGGGGTAGGCAAAACCACCACCTCGGTAAATCTGGCCGCAGGTCTGGCCATGGCCGGCTTCCGTGTCCTGCTGGTGGATACCGACACTCAGGGGCAGTCGGCCTTCATGCTTGGCCTGAAACCGCAAGCCGGGTTGACCGAGCTGGTAGCCGAGGAGCTGACCGCGGCCGAGGCGGTAATCCCGGCCCGCAAAAATCTCTGGCTGCTGGCCGGCGGCAAGGGACTGGCCGGGCTCAAGCGCATCATCGACCGCAAGGATTTCGGCGGCGAACAGACCGTGGCCGATGCCCTGACTCCGCTGGAATCGGCCTATGACTACGTGGTGGTCGACACCTCGCCAGGCTGGGATCCACTGACCGTCAACGTACTCTTCTACGTCAACGAACTACTCACCCCGGTGTCGCTAGAGGTCATGTCGCTGCAAGGTTTTGGCGAATTCCTGAAGAGCATTGCCGCCATCCAGAAATACCGCAAGGAGGTGGCACTCAAATATATCCTGCCCACCTTCCGCGACAAACGGGTCAAACAGGCCGACGACTTCCTTGAACAGCTCAAGAAAATGTACGGCCCCATGGTCTGTGAGCCGATCCGCTACAACGTCCGCATCTCCGAGGCGCCGGCCTATGGCCAGACGATCTATGAGTTCGCGCCAGGCTCCAACGGTGCCCACGATTACCGCGAGCTGGTCCGCAAGGTCGCCGACAACCCGAATCTCTTCACCTGATTTTTTTCTTCATTTGTCCTTTTGGCGGCCTTGGGGTTTAATGGGGTTAAACCTCAATCATTGCGACTGCCATGCGCCCTCAGACTCTGATGCGCCACCCTTTTTTCGCCCTGCTCATCCTTTTCGGCCTTATCCTGGCAGGGCTGGCCGGCTACGCCATCGACCGCGGCAGTAAATTTGCCACAGCCGAGGCGGAACAAGAACTGATCGCCCGAGCCCAGATCGCCCGCGAACAGGCTTCGGCCCTGCTCCAGCGCAATGATCCAGACGAACTCCAGGCCTTCTGCACCCGCATTGCCGCCGCCACCAACAGCCGGGTCACCATCTTGCTGCCCAATGGCCGCGTGGTCGCCGATTCCCATGAAGAACCGACGCGCATGGACAACCATGCCGACCGGCCGGAGATTGCCGCCGCCCTGCAAAACCGCCTGGCGCCGACACGCCACTACAGCTATACCTTGCAGGCGGAGATGCTCTACGTAGCGGTGCCGCTCACCAGCAACAACCGCGTGATCGGCGTGCTGCGCACCGCCCTGCCCACCTCCGGCCTGGAACGCCGGCTCCTCCCGCTGCACCGCGGCATTGTGCTGACCGCCGGGCTGCTCTTTATCCTTGCCGCCATCAGCGCCTGGCTGCTGAGCCGCCCGTTGCGCCAAGCACTTGTCGCCATGCGGCAATGGAGCGACGACCTGGCCGCCGGCAAACCATTAAGCAAACTCACACCAGCCGGCCCGGCAAAGGTCGCCGACCTGGCCCTGGCCCTGGACCACCTGGCCAGCAAATTGTCCGGACAAATCAATCAGGTCAGCCAGCAGCGCAATGAACTGGAAGCGCTCTTTGCCAGCATGGTCGAAGGGGTGGTTTCCGTCGATGCCGAGGAGCGTTTCCAAAGCTTCAACCCGGCGGCCCTCGCCCTGCTATGCCTCGACCCCCACAAGGCCAAAGGGAAAAGTACGCTGGAGGCGGTGCGCAATCTCGAACTCCAGCGCTTTATCCGGGCAACGCTCGGTAGCGGTACCATCCAGGAGGGGGAAATCGCCCTACCCGACGCCACCGGCGCCAACCGCGCCTTCTACCTGCGGGGGGTGCCACTCAAGACGGCGGATGACCAAATCGCCGGCGCCCTCGTGGTTATCAGCGACGTCACCAACCTCCGCCGCCTGGAAACCGTGCGGCGCGATTTTGTGGCCAATGTCTCCCACGAACTTAAGACGCCGATCACCTCCATCATCGGTTTTATCGAGACGCTGCTCGATGGCGCCATTGACGAGCCGGAGAGCGCCCGCCGCTTCCTGACGATCATCCACCAGCAGGCCAAACGGCTGCACGCCATTATCGAGGATCTGCTCGCCCTCTCCCGCCTGGAGCAGGAAACAGGGCTCGCCCTCTCCCGCGAGCCCCTGCGGCCACGGCTTGCCGCCGCCATCGCCAACTGCCAGCCAGCCGCCACCGCCAAGGCGATCGCCATCCAGCAGGAATGCGCGGAGGACGTCATGGCCAGGTTGAACCCGGCGCTCTTTGAACAGGCGCTGGCAAACCTCATCGACAACGCCATTAAATACAGCCCGACCGGCAGCCGCGTGCTGATCTCCGCCACTGCCACAGAAAACGAGGTGGCGGTGGCAGTCAATGACCAGGGGGTGGGCATCGCCCCCCGCGACCAGTCGCGCATCTTCGAACGCTTCTTCCGGGTGGACAAGGCGCGCAGCAGCACCATGGGCGGCACCGGCCTGGGACTTTCCATCGTCAAGCACATAATCCAGGCCCACGATGGCCGGGTCACCTTAGAAAGCGCCCTCGGCCAAGGCAGCACCTTTACCATCCACCTGCCGCAATAACCCAACGCCAATGGCGTTGCATAGATTTTGCCAAATTTTAATGCCACTCTAATCAAATCGTAACAATAGGGTGGCAGAATGATCCCCGATGACAGCCCGTCGCCCCCGACGGAAGGCAATCACCCGCTGTACACCCAGGAGGACTGATTATGCGGATCGTTCACCCCCACCTTGGCCGCTCGCTGCGCTGGCTCGCTGCCGGCTACGCGGCCACCCTGTTCACCACCAGCGCCCTGGCCGCCCCTATCACCGTTGACCCCAAAACCGCCACTTACAGCAAAACCAGCGGCGTGGCCGGCAACTTGGACAGCATCGGCTCTGACACCCTAAATAACCTGATGACCTTCTGGGCCGAGGGTTTCCGCAAGGAATACCCCAACGTCCGCATCCAGATCGAGGGCAAGGGCTCCAGCACCGCGCCGCCGGCGCTCATCTCCGGCACCGCCCAGCTCGGCCCCATGTCCCGCTCAATGAAAGCCGAGGAGGTAGACGCCTTCACCAAGAAGTACGGCTTCAAACCGACGGCCATTAGCGTGGCCCTTGACTCGCTGGCGGTCTTCATCCATAAGGACAACCCGATCAAATCCCTTTCCCTGCAGGAGGTGGATGCCCTCTTTGCCAAGACCCGCAAGGGCGGCGCCCCGTCCGACATCACCACCTGGGGGCAACTCGGCCTGACCGGGCCGTGGGCAACCAAGCCCGTGAGTCTCTATGGCCGCAACTCCGCCTCCGGCACCTACGGCTACTTCAAGGAACACGCCCTGTTCAAGGGTGACTTCAAAAACACCGTGAAGGAACAGCCCGGCTCCGCCTCGGTGGTGCTCGGGGTTACCGAAGACAAGGCCGCCATCGGCTACTCCGGCATCGGCTACCTGACCTCGGGGGTCAAGGCGGTGCCGCTCAGTGAGAAAAAGGGCGAGCAGGCATTTGCACCCACTTACGACAACGTGCTGGCCGGCAAGTACCCGCTCTCCCGCATGCTTTACATCTATGTGGCCAAGGAGCCGAACAAGCCGCTGCCGCCGCTGACCCGCGAATTTCTCAAGTTCGTGCTCTCCAGGCAGGGCCAGCAGATCGTGGTCAAGGACGGCTTCCTGCCGCTGCCAACCAAGGCGATTGAAAAAGAGCTACAAAAACTCCAATAACCTGCGCTAACATAACAAGAAAAGGGGGGCTGGTGCCCAACAAACACCAGCCCCCCTCATACCAACCGACCTGGGCCTCCTATGGATAAACGCTTCATCCATAAAGTGCGCCGTCACGACCGCATCGCCGCCCGGCTCATCACCGTAGGCGGCATGGTGGTCATCGCCAGCGTCATCGCCATTTTAGTTTTGATCGTCAAGGTGACGCTGCCGCTCTTCCAGTCGGCTGCGGCCCATACGCTGCATCGTTTTCCGCTGCCGGCCCTGGCGGCGGAGCCGCTCGCCCTTGGGGTGGATGATTACCAGGAGAGTGCCTATGTGCTCGATGGTCGCGGCATCTTCACCTTCCTCCACGCCAAGGATGGCAGCCTGCTCACCGAGGTGAACTGCGCACCGAAGCCGGCCCTGCGAGTGAAGGCGGCCACCGCCCACAAAAACAGCGACTACACCCTGCTCTGGCAAGACCAGAGCCTCACCCTCTGCCGGGTCAACCACCGCCTGCTCTTCGACGAGGCTGGCCGCCGCACCGTGCAGCCGGAGGTGGAAACCGTCAAACATATCCCCGGCAACTATCCCGCCCCGGCGATTCAGGCCGCGGCCCGGGCCAGCAACGACGGCCATTTTGTCAGCGTTGCCCTGCTGGCGGACAATCGCCTGGCCGTGCATCAAGAAAGCACCACCACCGACCTCTTTGGCAACGAGACTGCGGCCACCACCAACTACCTGATCAGCGAGGAACTGCCCGGCCGCATCACCGCCTTCACCATGGACGACCAGGGCAAGGCCCTCTACGCCGGCACCGACCGCGGCAGCCTGCTGCGTTGGGAACTCGGCGACACCAGCGCAACCCGCACCGACAACGTGGTGGCCGTGTCGAACCAGGGGGCAATCACCGCCCTCACCATGGTCTTTGGCGACATCTCGGTGGCCGTGGGCGACAGCAGCGGCGGCCTCACCACCTGGATGCCGGTACGCAGCGACGAGGCCACGGCGGCCAAAAAGCTGCGCCGCATCCATGCCCTCACCGGCCATGCGGAACCAATCACCACCATCATGGCCTCCCGCCGCTCCAAGTCACTCTTGAGCCTGGCGCAAGGCGGCTCCACCCATCTCGACCACATGACCAGCGAAAACCACCTGCTGGCCCTGGCGGGCCCGCTTACGCTCTGCGGCCTGGCCAGTCGCGAAAACAGCGCGATCGGCCTCGATCGCGACCGGATGCTCACCCTCTGGCGCCTCGACAACCCCCACCCGGAGGTCAGCCCTAAAACCCTCTTCGGCAAGGTGTGGTACGAAAACTATGATGAGCCGCAGTATGTGTGGCAGTCCTCCTCAGGCAACGATGACTTCGAGCCCAAGTTCAGCCTGGTACCGCTTTTCTTCGGCACCATCAAGGGCACTCTCTACGCCATGCTCTTTGCGGTCCCGCTGGCCATCTTCGGCGCGGTCTATCTGAGCCAGTTCGCTTCCCCGCGCTTCAAGAAAACGGTCAAGCCGACGGTGGAGATCATGGCCTCGGTGCCCTCGGTGGTAATCGGTTTCCTTATCGCCCTGTGGCTGGCGCCATTGGTCGAGCACACCATTGTCGCGGTATTGCTGGCCATTGTGCTGCTGCCACTCTTCTTCGTTCTCGGCATGGCCATTGTGCAACCGCTCTACCGCAACCCGCGGGTACGGCACGGCGCCAAGGGATATGAGTTCCTCCTGCTGCTGCCGGTCCTGCTGCTCACCGCCGCCGCGGCCGCGGCCTTGGGCCCTGTGGTGGAGAAACTCTTGTTCGCCGGCGACTTCAAGCTCTGGCTCTTCAACGACCTCGGTCTGCGCTACGACCAGCGCAACTCCATCATCATCGCCTTTGGCCTCGGCATCGCGGTGATCCCCATCATCTTCTCCATCACCGAGGACGCCATCTCCAATATCCCGGCGAGCCTCACCGCCGCCTCGCTCGCCTTGGGGGCCAGCCGCTGGCAGACAATCTGGCGGGTGGTGCTGCCCTCGGCCAGCCCCGGCATCTCCGCCGCCATCATGATCGGCTTCGGCCGCGCGGTAGGCGAGACGATGATCGTGCTGATGGCCACCGGCAACACGCCGATCCTCGACTGGTCAGTCTTCAACGGTATGCGCACGCTCTCCGCCAACATCGCGGTGGAGATCCCCGAGGCGCCGGTGGGCGGCACCCTCTATCGCGTGCTCTTCCTCTGCGCCACCCTGCTCTTTGCCCTCACCTTCGTGCTCAACACCGGGGCCGAAGTGGTGCGCGAGCGGCTGCGCAAAAAATACGGCCGCTATTAACGGAGATGACCATGCGACCCCGATTCTGGCGCGAGGGCGAACACTTTGTCTGGGCCACCGGCCTGGCGCTGGCCCTCATCCTGACCTTGACCATCATGCTGCTTTCGGTGGTAATCATGAACGGCGCCGGGGTGTTCTGGCCAAAACGGCTGGCCCTGGCGGAACTTACCGACAGCAGTCGCGTGCTGGGGGAGATCGTGCGCGAAGACCACCACCCGGAAACCGGCGAACAGCGCCTGCAATTCAAGATCGCCAACCGCGACCTCTATGGCCTTGATTTTCGCTGGCTCAACCGCGGCGAGATCAAACGCCTGAGTTACCCAGCCAAGGCGGTGGCCCTGGAACGCCTGGAACACGGCAACTTCTTCGGCTCCCTCGCTCCAACCGGGGCCATCACCAGCGTCGGTGCGCTGCGCCAGGCGCTGGCAGGACTTGGCGACCAACAGGAAAAGGTCGCCCGCCTCAACGGGCAGCTCGCCGACCTCAACGGCGAGCTGGCGGCCATCCGCCTCAAACAGGCCAAATTCGCTTACCGCCACCAGCAGGATTCGCCCCCGGCCAGAAAACTCGCCATCCGCGAGCAAGATATCCAGGCACGCTTTACCGCGTTGGCAGACGAATTGTCCAAGGAACGGACCGCCCTCCAGACCCCCACCGTGCAACTCCTTGATGCCAACGGCACCGTGAAGGAAATCGCCCTGGCCGACATCGTCCGGGTGTATACGCCGAACACCATGTCGTGGGCCGCCAAGGTCGGCTACTACGCCACCAGGCTTCGGGAGTTCTTCGGCGCCGAGCCGCGGGAATCGAACACCGAGGGCGGCCTCTTCCCGGCCATCTTCGGCACCGTCATGCTGGTCTTCCTAATGAGCATCCTCTCCTTCCCCTTAGGCGTCATCGCCGGCATCTACCTGCGCGAATACGCCAAGGATGGCATCCTCGTCAAACTGGTGCGCATCGCGGTGAACAACCTGGCCGGCATCCCCTCCATCGTCTATGGCATCTTCGGCCTCGGCTTTTTTGTCTATGGCATCGGCACGCAGATCGACCACTTCTTCTTTGCCGAGCGCCTGCCCACCCCGACCTTCGGCACCGGCGGCATCCTGTGGGCGAGCCTCACCTTGGGGCTGCTCACCGTGCCGGTGGTGATCGTCGCCACCGAGGAGGCGCTGGGTGCGATCCCGCCCGGCATCCGCGAGGGTTCGCAGGCGCTGGCCGCCACCAAGTTCCAGACCTTGTCGAAACTCCTGCTGCCCATGGCCTCGCCCGGCATCCTCACCGGCTTCATCCTCGCCATGGCGCGGGCGGCGGGCGAGGTGGCGCCGCTGATGATCACCGGCGTGGTGAAGCTCGCCCCGGCCCTGCCGCTGGACGGCCACTTCCCCTACCTCCATCTCGACCGCAAATTCATGCACCTTGGCTTCCACATCTACGACATCGGCTTCCAGTCGCCCAACATCGAGGCAGCCAAGCCCATGGTCTATGTCACCACCTTCCTACTCATTTGTATTGTCCTGGCCATGACCAGTACCGCCATCTACCTGCGCAACCGCATGCGGAAAAAGTATGCGGTGGTGGATGTTTAATCCCTTGGAATAGAGGTCGTTATGCCGTTCCAGCCACGCGTACCCATCCTGCCCATCGAGAAACCCCAGGTCGAGGTCGAGAACCTCAACCTCTACTACGGGGCGTCCCACGCCTTGAAATCAATCAGCTTCGGCATCCCCAAGGCGCATGTCACCGCGCTGATCGGCCCCTCGGGCTGCGGCAAGTCGACCTTCATCCGTTGCATCAACCGGATGAACGACCTCATCGACATCATCCGCATCGACGGCGCCATC
>Ga0172375_10001190_pt1 | contig 41831 bp, 43 predicted proteins | sample LakKiv1m_FD_114537 | JGI IMG/M metagenome (GOLD analysis project Ga0172375, IMG submission 114537) | Freshwater microbial communities from Kabuno Bay, South-Kivu, Congo - kab_092012_11.1m | ecosystem: Environmental > Aquatic > Freshwater > Lake | place: Democratic Republic of the Congo... | reverse complement strand
TCGGAAAAACGGGCGGATACCTCTTCTGGGTCCTGCTCCCGATCGTCGGCTGGATCATCGTCCTCCTCCAGCTCGTCAAACCGAGCGTCGCCGCCTGATCCTACCATCACCATACCAACAAGCCGGTCCGCATGACAAGCGGGCCGGCTTTGCTTTTCGATTGCTTTTCCACGCCATGCTTGACCGCAGGCGCAGCGTCTAGTATACTGATAAACGGCGGTACGAAAGAACGTTCCGCACGCAATCGAAAGCCGGATGCCCGATGGATAAGAAAATCCTCATCTTCGAAAAAATGCCGGTCTGGAAGGCGGTCTCGACGCTCGCAATCCCGGCCATCCTATCCCAGCTCGTGACGATGATCTACAATCTCGCCGACACGTACTACATCGGCCAGACGAACGATTACCGGATGGTCGCCGCGGTGTCCTACTCCTTCGGCGCCTTCATGTTCCTCGCCGCGATCGGCAACCTCTTCGGCATCGGCGGCGGCAGCCTGATGGCGCGGATGATGGGCGAGAAGCGGGAACACGATGCCCGCCGGGTCGCCGTCTTCTCGATCTTCGGCGCGGCGGTGACGTCGCTAGGCTATTCCGTCCTGCTCTGGATCTTCATGGATCCGATCCTGACTCTTCTCGGCGCCAGCGCCGAAACGATCGGTTTCGGCCGCGACTACCTGTTCTGGACCACCGTCGCCGGCGGCCTTCCCGCCGGCATCGGAATCGTCATCGGCCATCTTCTCCGTTCCGAGGGATCGGCGAAGCTCGGCGCGGTCGGCATCGCCCTCGGCGGCCTCCTCAACATCGTCGTCGACCCGATCTTCATCTTCGTCCTCGACCTCGATGTCGCCGGCGCGGCGATCGCGACGATGCTGTCGAACGTCGTCGCCCTCCTCTATTACGTCACCGTCGTCCTCGTCCTCAGGGAGAAGACGCATCTTTCCTTCGATCTGCGGACGCTGTCCCTCGACCGCGGAATCGTCCGGCAGGTGTTCGCGGTCGGCCTGCCCGCGGCGGCCGCAGTCATGCTCGCGATCCTCGCCAACAGTTCGATGTTCAAGCTGCTTTCGGGCTACGGCGATCTTCCGGTCGCGGCGATGGGGATCGTGAAGAAGATCGACACGATCCCGCTCAACGTCGCCATGGGGCTCGCCCAGGGCGTGCTTCCGCTCGTCGGCTACAACTACGCGGCGAAGAACTACGACCGCATGAAGGGCGTCTCCCGCTTCGCGCGGCGGAGCGGGGCCGTGTTCGCCCTTCTCTGCATCGCCGTCTTCGAACTGGTCCCGGCAGCGATCGTACGCTTCTTCATCGACGATCCCGAAACCGTCGCCACGGGAACGGCATTCCTCCGCATCGCCTGTCTCGGAACATTGCCGATGGCGCTCTTCTTCCTGTTCAACACGACCCTCCAGGCGATGGGCAAGGGAAGGCAGTCCTTCCTGCTCGTCGTGCTCCGCCAGGCGGTCATCAACCTCGCGATCCTGTTTTCCTTCGAAGCCCTCTTCGGCATCACCGGCATCGGCTGGACCCAGCCCGTCGCGGACGTCCTCGCCGTCGGCGTCGCGGCGTACTTCTTCGAGCGGATCGTCGTCCGGCTCAAGCGCGAGACCTCCGATCAGAATCTGCGTTCCGCCTGACTGACGGAGCGCTTTTCTTTTTCTTCACAAATGAACGATTGTTTACGGATGGGCTGGTCAAGCGACCGCCCGCGTGATAAAATGGAAGCGAAGAAGCAGGAGGTGTCGCTCGTGGAAAGAACGTTCATCGTCACCGGCGCTACCGACGGCATCGGGCTCGCCGTCGTCCGGGAGCTCATCGGTTCCGGCCATGCCGTGATCGGGGTTGCCCGCAACCGCGAAAAAGCCGCCAACGTGGCGGCCGCGATCGGATCCGAGCGGCTGTCGTTCGTGTTCGCCGATCTTTCGTCGGTCGCCGCGGTCCGCGAAGCGGGAGAAGCGATCAAACGAGTCATGGAAGAGAACAGAGCGGTTCCCGGGGGAATCATCCACGTCGCGGGCACCGTTTCGACGCATCGGGAAACGAGCGTCGACGGCTATGAGAAGACCTTCGCGGTCAACCATCTCGCCGTCCACCACCTCACCGGGATCCTCCTGCCGCTCTTCGGACGGACAGCAGGGGCGCGCGTCCTCGTCGTCACATCGCGCGCGCATAAATGGGGTTTCGTCCATTTCCGCGACGTCTCCTGGAAACACGGCTATTGGCTGCTCACGGCCTACGCGCAGTCGAAACTGATGAACGTCCTGTTCGTCCGCGACATGGCGCGCCGCACCGATCCCGCCGCGGTGTCGTTCTACGCGATCGACCCCGGCCTCGTCGATACCGGCATCGTCGCGAAGACGAGCGCCGGCATCGAACGCTGGATCTGGAGCTGGCGCCGGCACGCGGGAGACTCACCCGAAGTGTCTGCGCGGCACATCGCCCGGATCGCCACCGGACCGGAGTACGCGATGCGGTCCGGATTCCTCTGGCGCGACGGCGAGCCGAAGAAACCGGGAGGACGCTCGGGTAACGTCCGCACGATGGAACGCCTGCGGCTTCTATCGGACGCGCTCGTCGAGCAGGCCCTCCTTCGCGCAGAAAGCGGACGGAAGCACTGATTCGGGCCCTTTCCGATCCGAAGCGTCCCTTCCCCGTAAAAGCGGGATAATCTCTCCCGTTCGTCTTGAAAAATGATGTCGACGGTGATACAATCATACCATAGGAATCATTCCTCAGGGGGGAAAGAACAACATGGCTAAGATCCGCGCATTGCTCGGCAAGGTCCGCATCGAATTCATCGCGATCGGTCTCTTCATCCTCACGCTCGTCGTCTTTTCCGCACGGCTCTACGTCTGCCGCATCGACGGCACGATCGTGCAGCAGAACTTCTACCTCAGCTATCCGCTCGGCGTCGCCGGGCTCGTCCGCGCCTTGGTCCTCGACGCCCTCTTCGCCACGATCGGCTTCATGGCGTTCGAAAACAAGCTGTCCCGTCGTACGGGACTCGTCTTCAAGGCCGGATTCGGCCTTGCGGCGCTCCTGTTCGTGCTCGATTTCATCCTCGTGCTCGCCAACGGCACGAACGATCCGACCGTCTTCGCGACGTTCTTCGTCGGCCGTGCGGAACTCGGCGGCGATTCCGTCATCGTCGGCGGATTCGCCTTCGGCTTCTACCTCCATGCCCTCCTCCTCGTCGCATATGGCGTCGCCGCGTTCCTTCATCCCGGCTATACCGGGACGGACGAACCGACCCTCTGGGCGTGGCTGATCCGCAAACTGAACCGCCGCGATCCGCTCCGCATGCTGCCCCGCGGAAACGATCCGGTCCTGGCGATGGACATCCCGTATGCGATCTTCCTCTGCGTCGTCACGTTCGGCGTGTATTACTATGTCTGGATGTACCACACGATCAAAGCGATGAAGAAGGTCATGAACGACGCTTCTCCGGTCCGGAAGGACTTCCTGCTTTCGCTCCTGGTCCTGCCCGGGATCCACATCCTGTTCGCACTCAGGATGAAGAAATACGAGGAACACCTCTTCGCCAACCGCGAGCGGTTCGGTCTCAAGAAGAGCGACATGTCGATTCCGTATCTCATCCTCACGATCCTCGGATTCCTCGGCATCGTCTCGCTCGCGATGATGCAGCTCGACCTGAACCGGCTCGCTCCCGCGGCCGCCGCCGACACCGTCGCGCAGCCGGCCGCCTGAATTCCAGTTCACACGCGTTCCCGCCGGAACGCGTTTTTCTTTTCGTACCGAAACGCATTAAGGGTATCTTCGGACGTCCGGACGTGGTATGATGGTACGGTAGAGAGGAATCTCCCATGACCCCAAAACGCCTCGTTGCTTCATTGATGCTATCGATCCTCACGCTCCTTTCCGTCGCTTCAGGCACCGTTCCCGCTTCATCCGTCGCGGCGCCAGAACCGGCCGCCGACTTCGCCGCGGCCGCGGCGTCCGCCTACGGCTGGTTGGCGGCGCAGCAGGACTCCGCCCTTCTCGACGACGGCTCGGGCATCTCCGGACTCGTCGACAGCTTCGAAGATTATTCGGGACCGGACCAGCCGATCACCGAGGCGTTCACCTACGACCAGGCGGTGGCCGCGATCGCCTTTCTCGTCATCGGCGATACCGACCGCGCCCGCATCGTTCTCGATACGCTGCGGGATCTCCAGGCCGACGACGGTTCCTGGTGCAACTCCTATTGGTACGGCGGCTACTGGGGCGCGGAACTGCGCAAGCATGTCGGTCCGGCCGTCTGGGTCGCCCTCGCGATCATGAACTACGAACGCCTCACGGGCGACCTCGACTCCTATCACGGCACGGCGATCGCGGCCCTCGACTGGGCGCTTTCCTTCCAACGTGAAAACGGCGGGATCGCCGGCGGCGAGACGACCTGGGACGTTCCCGGCGTCTGGACCGAGGAAGTCTGGACCGGAACCGAACACAATCTCGACGCCTATCCGGCGCTCGTCTATTTCGCGCAGAACACGCCCGATCGCACGGAAACCTACATGGACGCCGCCGCCGGCGTGCTCGCCTTCCTCGAAGACGTCGTCTGGGACGCGGAAAACGACCGGTTCTTCGGCGGATTCAAGAACGACACCGGACTCGTCGATCCGTATGTTCCGCTCGACGTCAACCCGTGGGCGGTGCTCGCCCTCGGCACCGGCTATGCGGGCGTCCTCGATTCTGTCGACGCCGCGGACGGCGATCCGGACACCGGCTTCGGCACCCTCGATCATCCCCGCTATGTCCAGACCCTGACGTATGACGACGACGGGAACCTGATGACCGGATACGATTTCGACTGGCAGGACGACGGCGCCCCCGCCGATCCGGGCAAGGGCGGCGGGACGTACGCGGCCGACATCTGGATCGAAGGCACCCTCTTCATGGCGTGCGCGCACTTCGCCGCCGGGAACGCCGCGAAGGCCGACGCGATCCTCGCCGAGGTCGTCAAGAAGATGGGCGCCGGATCCTCGCTTCCCGGCGGGCTTCCGTACAGCCTGAAAGCCTCCAACAACCATTACTGGCGCATGCTCCAGCAGAACTGCGTCTCCTCCACCGCCTGGTTCGTGATCGCCGCCGTCCGCTGGAATCCGTTCCAGGGCGAAGACCTCGATCCGCTCCCGCGCGCAGCGGCGCCGACGGCAGACGTCTCCGCCGGACATCATCCCGGCTCCATCTCGGTCGCGCTCGCTACCGCGACTCCGGATGCGGACATCCGCTACACCCTCGACGGCACTCTCCCGGACGAGTCGTCCCCGCTTTACGACGCCCCCGTCATCGTCGCTTCCGACACCGTCCTGACGGCGCGGAGTTTCGCGACCGGATTCCGGGCGTCGGAACCGGCTTCCTGGAACTATCTGATCGGTCCGCAGGCGCGCCATCCCGAGCCGGACCTGCCCGCCGGCCTGTACGCCGCCCCGCTCGGAGTCGTTCTGACGACGCCGACCGACGGCGCGACGATCCGCTACACCCTCGACGGAAGTCTGCCCGATGCGGATTCCCCGGTCTATGACGGAGCGCTCGTCATCACCTCCGACACCGTGCTGACCGCGAGCGCGTTTCGCGCCGACCTGGCGGCATCCGATTACATGCGTGCGACCTACGCGATCGGCGACGCCCTCGCGCCGCCCTCGTTCTCCGTTCCGGAAGGCGCTTACGACGCGTCCCAGACGGTTTCCGTCACCCACCCGGACGCCGCCGTCACGCTCCGCTACACCCTCGACGGAAGCGTTCCCGACGACCGGTCGCCGATCTACGCCGGCCCCTTCGTCGTGACCGGAGCCGTCACCATCCGGGCGATCGCGACGAAGACCGGCGCAGTGTCCTCCCCCGCAGCGTCCGCGACGTACGACGTCACGATTCCCCATGCCGACCACGCCCTGTCCGAGACGGCATCGAGCCTCACCATTGCCTGGCTCGACGCGGCAGTCTACGTCGACATCCACTACCTCGTCGACGGCATCGGGCAGCAGAACGTCCGGATGGTTCCGAATCCCGCGACGGACCATCCCGAAGTCACGATCCCCGGCCTCGCCGAAGGCGCCGACATCAGCTACTGGTTCACGGTGATGACGACGGAGCAAAACGACACCGCGCACTACGGACATGTCTTCGGATCGCTCGTCCCGGTCGCCGGGACGGTCTCCCCGCCCGCCGCCTCGGTTCCCTCCGGAACCTACGCGGAAGAAGTGTCGATCTTGTTATCAACCCTCACCGGAGGCGCCGAAATCCGCTATGCCGTCGGCGCCGACGTCCTGGCGGTCCACTGCGTCTACGACGGCGCGGTCGTCCTCCAGGCTTCCGCCGCCATCGCGTTCTATGCCGCGATGGAAGGACTCGATCCGTCCGCCGTCGTCCGTGCCGTCTATGTCGTCACGCCCGCGGAAGGGTCGGCGCCGTACGATCTCATCGCGAACGATCCCGCAGCTCCGGACGGCGGACCGACCGTCCTCGCCACCGTCCTCGTCGCGGTCGGCGCCGGCCTCGGGGCCGCCGCGTCCGGACTCGCGTTCTATTTCTTCGTGTTCAAGAAACTCAAAGCAAGACCCTGAGGAGGGGATCCGCATGCGCCTGTTCGTCGCCGCCGATTTCGACGACCGCGTCAAGAAAACCGTCATGGATCGTTCTCGCCTGCTCCATTCGCATTCGAAGCGCGGGAACTTCACGACCTGGGACAACATCCATCTCACCTTCGCGTTCCTCGGCGAAACCGATCCGAAGGACGTCGGCAGGATTTCGGCCGCGCTCGACGGCATCGCCTTCGCGCCGTTCCGCATCCGCTTCGAAGGGATCGGATCGTTCCCGTCCGCGGGAGCGGTCCGGCTCGTCTACCTGCAGGCCGACAAGAGCGCGGACCTGCTCGACGTCGCGACCGCGGTCCGTACGGTCCTGCGGAACGCCGCCGTCACGTTCGACCCGAAGCCCTTCGTCCCGCATCTCACGATCGCAAGGGAATGCGATGCGAACGACGAATCGACATCGGCGGTCGGAAAGCTTCCCGCGATCGAGGCGAACGTGTCCGCGCTCGCGCTTTTCGAATCGCTCCGCGTCGACGGACGGCTTGTCTACCGGAAATTGCACGCGGTCTCCGGAAGCGCCCCGAAGCGCTGAAGAAAATCGTTTTTCCGATCGATTTCCCTCGACAAATGCCAAAAAAATGATATCATATCATATGGACACGCGTTACGATGCGGGTCCCGATTGGGCTATGGCCAAGCGGTAAGGCATTGGACTCTGACTCCAAGATCGCTAGTTCGATCCTAGCTAGCCCAGCCAATGGAACTTGCAGGCCGCGGAAGGAATTTCCGCGGCTTTTCCTTTTTTCTATGCCATATTTTGATATAATGAGAGAAAAGGGGGCGGGACTCGTGCGTGAAGTCCGGGCGAAATCGCTCATCCTCGGTCCGTATCACAACTACAACGTCTATCGCGGCTGCACGCACGGATGCATCTATTGCGATTCCCGCAGCCTCTGCTACGAAATCGATCCTCCCTTCGAGGACGTCGTCGTGAAGGTGAACGCCCCCGAACTGGCGGAAGCGGAGCTTTCGAAAAGGCGCGAACGCATCGTCTGCCGGTCGGGATCGATGTGCGATCCGTACATGCCGATCGAGGCGGAACTCGGCCTGTCGCGGAAGGTGCTCGAGGTCATCCTCAAGCACGGCCACGGGGCGTCGTTCCTCACGAAGAACGTCCTCGCCCTCCGCGATCTCGACCTGATGGGGGAACTGGCGAAGAAGGCGTGCGCCGTCGCATGCTTCACGATGACGACCGTCGACGACGTTCTCGCCGCGAAGATCGAACCCGCCGCGAGCCTCCCGTCCGAACGGCTCGCCGCGCTCCGCCGCTTCGCCGACCGCGGGATCGCGACCGGCGTCTGGATGACGCCGCTGTTGCCGTGGATCACGGCGAACGCCGACAACGTCGCCGCGGTCGTCGCCGCCTGCGCGGCGGCGGGCGTGAAGTACATCGTCGGCTGCACCGGCACGACGATGCGCGACGGTTCGCGCGAACATTACTATGCGCGGCTCGACGAACGCTTCCCCGGCCTGCGGCAGAAATACGAAGAACGATATGGGACGAGCTATGTCTGCCGCGCCCCGGGAAGCGACCGGCTCTGGGCGGTCTTCACCGCCGCGTGCGACGCCGACAGCATCGCCTGGCGCCAGGAGGACATCGCCGGCTTCTTCGCGATCCGCGAACACCGGGCGCAGATGTCGCTCTTCGACGAAATCTGAACGGAAAAACGACCGCACCCGTGGCGCGGTCCGCAAAGCTGGTTTATAATGGAATCGGTGGTGATGCGCGATGAAACGCAAGGTGCTCCTCGTCAACTCGATCTATCTGTCCCTCTATCTCGTCTTCGGCACGCTCTATTACCTGTTCGCCAATACGGACGACCTGTTCGCGAACCATCCGGTGTTCGCCTCGATCTACGTCGGCTTCGTCGCGGTCCACGCCGCGATCGTCCTCGCGGCTGTCCTCTTCCAGTGGTGGGGATACGCGGCCCGGAAGCGCGGACCGCTCGTCTTCGCGTCGCTCTTGTGCGTCATCGCGGGACTCGAGCTCGTCCTCCTGCTCGTTCCGGCCGGGGCGATGCTCCTGTCCGTGATCCTCAACGCCGTCGCGGGAAGACCCGAACCGCCGGCGAGCGCCTGACCCGGATCGGCCGGACGACCTGTTGACATTGACGGCGCGCGATGATAGGATGGAACCGTACTGGTCTCATCGCATCGCGCGTTTTTTCATGGACGCGTGCGACCAGAAGGAAGGAGACCCATGTTCACGATGTTCCTCGACCGCAAGGCCACGATGCCTCTCTATGAACAGATCTGCCGCCGCGTGAAGCGCGAAATCGAAAGCGGTGCGCTCCCGGCCGGGACGCGCATGCCCTCGAAGCGCGAACTGGCGCATCATCTCGAGACGAGCGCGGTGACGGTCGGAACCGCGTACGCCCAGCTCGTCGCCGAGGGATACCTCCGCGCCGCGCTGCGCAGCGGCCACTTCGTGCTGCCGTCCGGATTACGCCCCGCGTTCCGACCGGGTGCGCTTCCGGTTTCCGAGCGCGAGCCGGAGCGGAAACGGTATGCGTTCGATCTCACGACCGGCGCCTACGATCCTTCCCTGTTTCCCTACTCCGTCTGGGCGAAACTCGTCCGCGACGTCCTCGCCGGCCCCCCCGAGGACCTGCTGTCCGCCGGACACCCGCAGGGATCTCCGGATCTCCGCGAGGCGATCGCGGACTATCTCGCGCACTATCGCGGGATCGTCTGCGAACCGTCGCGGATCGTCGTCGGCGCCGGTTCCGAATACCTCACCTCCCTGCTCGTCCAGCTGTTCGGGCGCAAGGCGGTCTATGCCGTCGAGGATCCCGGCTACCCGAAGATCGCGAAGATCATCGCGTCTTCCGGAGGGACGGCGGTCAAGGTGGCGCTCGACGGCGCCGGCATCGACTTGTCGAAGCTCTCCGCATCGGGCGCGTCGATCGTGCACGTGACCCCCTCGCACCAGTTTCCGACGGGCATCGTGATGCCGGTCGGAAGGCGCCGCGAACTGCTCGCGTGGGCCGCGAAGGCGGCCGACCGCTATGTCATCGAGGACGACTACGACAGCGAGTTCCGCTATGCGGGACAGCCGATCCCCGCCCTCCAGGGACTCGACGCGGACGGACGCGTCGTCTACCTGAATTCGTTCGCGAAAAGTCTCGCGCCGTCGCTTCGCGTCAGCTACATGGTGCTTCCTCCGGCGCTCCTCGGGAAGTTTCGGAGCGAACTCGGACATTACGCCTGCACGGTCTCGAACATCGAGCAGGCGACGCTCGCGCGATTCATGGCGGAAGGCCGTTTCGAGCGCCATCTGGCGCGCGCCCGAAACACGCTCAGAAATCGCCGGGACGCCTTTCTCGCCGCCCTTTCGAAGAGCGTCCTCGCGGCTCGGACCGAGGTGCTGAACGCCGGCGCCGGACTGCATTTCCTGCTCCGGGTGGAAGGATTGTCCGAACGGGACCTGACGGCACGCGCGGAGGCGGGGGGGATCCGGCTCTTCGGACTTTCGTCGTACGGCGGCGACCCTGCGGATGCGACCCTCCCCGGAGTGGTCGTCGTCGGGTACGGCGGCCTCTCCGAATCCGCCGCGGCCGCGGTCGTGGATCGTCTCGCCGAACTCTGGGCAGCATGAAAACACGATGACTTTGTCATCGGCGGCGCGATTGATTTTTGTTGGAAATCGCGCCCGCGTATGATATAATGGTTAAGTCGAAAACCGAAACGGAGGTGATTGGTATGCCGATATTCGAATCCATCCGGACCGCGGAAGAGAACGCCGAGCGGATGCGCGCGAAAGCCCACGAAGACGCGAAAGCGGTCCTCGATCGGGCGCGCGCCGACGCCGATGCCGAAGCCGCCCGCCTCAGGGCGGAGACGGACGCGAGGATCGAGGCGATCGAAGCGGAGTCCGCAAGAAAGGCCGAAGCCGAAGCGAAGCGGATCGTCGCCGACGGGAAGACCGCCGACGCCGAAACCGAAAAGCGCGCCGCCAAACGGACCGGACGGGCTCTCGCTGCCATCATGAAGAAGGTGACCGGCGCATGATCGTCCCGATGAAGAAGGCGGAAATCGCCGTGCTCGCGGAAGACCGCGAGCGGTTGCTCGCCAGTCTCCAGCGTTCCGGCACCCTCATGCTGATCAAGACGACGGAAGACGCCCTCGCCGGAGATGCTTCCGGGGAAGACGCCCTCGCCGCCCGCACCGAAAAAACCCTCAGACTTCTCGATCGCTTTCGCCAGAAGCATGAAAGCGAAGAAGTCATGCATCCGGCCGTCGACTATGGCACTTTCGCCGCCGCCGACCCCGCCCGCATCGAACTTCTCAAAACGATCGAATCGCTCGACGAGGAAATCGTCCGCCTGAAAGCGGAAGGCCTCACGCTGTCCGCCGAACGCGTTTCGCTCCTGCCCTGGTCCGACCTGGAAATCGCGCCGGCTGTCCTCGGACGCAGCGGCTCGGTGGTCCTGCATGCCGGCTTCGTCCCGCCCGCACGGCTCGCTTCCGTCGCCGCGGAAGCGGCATCCGAAGGAGCGGAGTTCCAGACCTACGGAACCGCACCCGAAGGCGTCGCCGCGGTCCTTGCCGTCTACTACGAGGATGACACCCGCGTCGCCGAACTCCTCCGCGCCGCCGGATTCACCGAAACGATCCTCCCGGCGTCGCCCGAACCGATCCGCACCCTCATCGCGGCGCGGGAGACGGAGATCGCGGCGAACGCGGCGATGCTCCTCGAAGCCGAGGAACGGCTCCGCGGCCATGCGCGGCACAAGCTTCAGATCGAACTGCTGAACGACCAGGCGATCACCGCCGGCGAACGCAAGAAGGCGCCCGTGACCGAAACCGCCTCCGCCGCCTTCATCGAAGGCTGGGTCCGGTCCGACCGGCTCGACGCCCTCCGGAAGGCGCTCGACGATGCCGCCGACGTCTACGAACTCGGCCTCTCCGACCCTGCCGCGGGCGAGGTGCCGCCGACCGCCGTCAAGAACAACCGGTTCGTCTCGGCCTTCGAGACGATCACGGACATGTTCGCCCGACCCTCGTATGGCGAAATCGACCCGAATCCGGTGATGTCGATCTGGTATTGGCTGCTGTTCGGAATGATGATGGCCGACGTCGGATACGGCATCGTGATGATCCTGCTCTTCACCTTCCTGATCAGGAAGATGCGCGCGAAGGGAGAAACCCTCAAGCTCCTCAAGGTTCTCAAGTTTTCGGGATACACCACCGTCTTCTGGGGCTTGCTCTTCAACAGCTACTTCGGCGCGAGCATCGGTTTCATGGACTGGCTCCGCGTGCTGAATCCGGTCGAGGACACGATGCTGCTCCTCGGCATCTCGCTCGGGGTCGGCGTCCTCCACATCTTCACCGGTCTTCTGATGAAGGCCGCGAACAACGCCCGTAAAAAGGACTACGTGGCGATCTTCGCCGACTCCCTCGCCTGGATCCTGCTCATCAGCGGCCTCGCGATGCTGCTGTTGCCGTCGCTCGTCACCGTGCCGGGAGGCGACAAGATCGCCGCCGCCGGCAAGTGGATCGCGATCGCCGGCGCCGGGATCATCGTCCTGTTCGCCGGGCGGGCGAGCAGGAATCCGGTCGCCCGCATCGGCTCCGGCCTCTACGCGCTCTACGGCGTGACGGGATATCTCGGCGACATCATGTCCTATTCCCGCGTCCTCGCGCTCGCGCTGACGTCCGCGATCATCGGGCAGGTCATGAACCAGCTCGCGGGGATGGTCCAGGGCGACGCGTGGTACGGCATCTTCTTCGCCATTCCGATCTATCTCGTCGGCCACGTCTTCAACCTCGTGATGGGGCTGCTCTCCGCCTATGTCCACACGAGCCGTCTCCAGTTCATCGAATTCTATACCAAGTTCTACGAGGGCGCCGGCTACGAATTCCGACCGCTCGCGGTCCAGCTCAAGTACATCGACGTCGTCAACGACGCGAACAATTAAAGTTCAACGGAGGATACAGAATGGAACTCACTGCTCAAGCATTGGCAATCATCGGCGCAGCCCTGGCCGCGGCACTCGCGGGAATCGGTTCCGCCATCGGCGTCCAGATGGGCGGCAAAGCCGCCGCCGGCGTCCTTTCCGAAAAGCCCGAGCTCTTCGGGAAACTCATCATCCTGCAGGCGCTTCCCGGCACGCAGGGCATGTACGGCTTCATCGTCGCCATCCTCGTCCTCGGCAAAGTCACCGCCATGCTTCCGGATGCCGATGTCGCGGAGGGCTGGAGACTGTTCTTCGCCTGCCTCCCGATCGCGCTCGTCGGTCTCGTATCCGCCATCTTCCAGGCCAAGATGGCCGTTTCCGCGATCCACATGACCGCGAAGCAGCCGGCCGCTTCCGGCCGCGGCATCACGATGACCGTCCTCGTCGAGACCTACGCGATCCTCGCGCTCCTCGCGAGCATCCTCCTGATCGGCTGAGCCGATCCGCAGCGCGCCGTCTTGACGGCGGAAGGGATTGACAACGTGGCAACGACCCTCTATGACAAAATCGAATCGAAGGGCGCCGAGGATGCGAAGAAGATTCTCCAGACGGCCGCCGACAAGGCGCGCCAGCTCAAGGAGAGCGTCCTGAAGACGACCGAATCCGAGAACGCCGAGCGCATCCGCGCGGCCGAACGGAAGGCAGCCGACCGTCTCCGCACCGCCCGCACGGAAGCTTCCCAGGCATCGAAGCGGGCGACCCTGGAAAACCGCAAGGCCGTCCTCGACGGCGTTTTCGGCGCGGCCGAAGAAGCCGTCGCCGGCCTGCCCGATCAGGCGTACGCCGATCTCGTCGTGCGTTTTCTCCTCAGGGACGGTCTGTCCGGCAACGAAGTCATCCGCGTCGCCGGGCGCGATCACGAGCGTTTCGGCCGGCTCTTCTCGAGCAACGCCGACGGTGTGCTCGACCTGCTCGCGAAACGCCTGAAGAAGCCGACGTTCCGGCTCACGCTCGATCCCCGTCCCGCCGACATCAGAGGCGGGTTCCTCGTCGTCGGACGCGATTTCGACGTCGACCGCTCGACCCGGACGATTCTCGCCGACCTGCGCGACGGCCTCGAACCGGAACTCGCGGAGATCCTCTTCTCCGCCGGTGAATGACATGAGCTACCCCTACGCGAACGGCGTCGTCAAGGCGATCGAAACCCGGCTGCTCGACCGGTCCCGGACCGCCAAGCTGGCGCGCACCGAACGGAGCGGGTTTCTGAAGGCGCTCGCGGACGCCGGCTACGGCCGCATCGTGCCGGGGGATACGATCGAAAGCGCGATCGCGCGCGACATGAAAGACTTCCACGCGCTTCTCGACGAGATCACGCCCGACAAGAAGGCGACCGACCTGTTCTTCCTCACCGAAGACGCGATGAACGTGAAGATCCTCTTCAAGCGCAAACTGTTCGGCGCGCCGGCGTTCGACGATTCCGGAGCCGACGGCTCGGCCGCCTTCCCGGGACTCGCGAAGGCGATCCTCGAAGGCGACGACGAACCGCTTCCGGTCCCGCTCCGGACGCTTCTCTCCGACATCGCCCGGAAGGCCGGAGGCACCGGCGCGGGGACGCTCTCCGCGATCGTCGACCGCGAACTCTTCGGTCACGCGTTCCGGACGATCGGACTCTTTCCGAACGACGCGCTCCGGACGTACCTGCGCGCGAAAGCCGATTTCGCCAACGTGATGGCGATGCTTCGCATGCAGCGCCTCGGCTGGTCTGCGGACCGTCTCGCCGACGTCTTCATTCCGGGCGGCAGGTATCCGCTCGCGCTCGTCACCGAGGCGTTCTCCGCATCCCACGCGGACGCCGCCCGCCTGCTCGCCGACCAGTACGACGAAAAGGTGTCGAAAATCGTCCGCGAACAGACCGAGAAGCGGAGCCTTTCGATTGCCGAGACGCTCTTCGCCGACCTTCTCCTCGAGACCGTCGAAGCGTATCGCGACGACGGCTTCTCGATCGGTCCGATCATTTACTATCATCTGGAAAAAACGAGGGAAGCGGACCTGATCCGCACCCTTTACGCGCGGGCGGCCGAAGACCGTCCCGCCGTCTGACGGGAGGGATACCGTGGACAAACACGTCGAAGTCGCGGCCGTCGGCCTCACCGATGCCGTCCTCCTGTACAACGCCGCCGGGTTCCGGACGTTCGTCGTCCGCTCTGCAGCCGAAGCAGACAAGGTCGTCTTCCGCCTGTCGGGCGAGAAGTGCAAGGTCATCCTCCTCGAAGAGGACCTCTACGCGGTCATGCCCGAGACGTTGAAGAAATACAAGACCGCCCCGTTCCCGATTATCATGCCGGTTCCGATGTCGTCTCTGACGAAGGGAATCGGATTGCAGAAAATCCGCGAAAACGTCGAAAAGGCGATCGGCATCAACATCTTCTAGAAGGAGCCCAAGCGATGGAAAACAAAGCCACAGTGCAAAACCAGGGCGTGATCGTCAAGGTCTCCGGACCGCTGATCGTCGCCGACAATCTCCCGGACGTCCAGATGTACGACGTCGTCCGCGTCAGTGAAAAGCGGCTGATCGGCGAAGTCATCGAACTCCGCGGCGGACGCGCGTCGATCCAGGTCTACGAAGAAACCGCCGGCATCGGCCCCGGCGAACCGGTCTATCCGACCGGCGAGCCGCTGTCCGTCGAGCTGGCGCCCGGTCTCATCGAAGGCATCTTTGACGGCATCCAGCGCCCCCTCGATGACATCTACAAGATCGCCGGCGACCGCATCCCGCTCGGCATCGACGTCCCGAAACTCGACCGCACGAAGAAGTGGGAGTTCGTCCCCGTCGCCCGACCGGGCGACCGCCTCATTCCCGGCGATGTCCTCGGCACGGTCCGCGAGACGGCCGCCGTCCTCCACAAGGTGATGGTGCCCCCGGGCGTCTCCGGCGTCCTCAAGTCGGTCAGGGAAGGTCCCGCCACGATCATCGAGACGATCGCCGTCCTCACCCTCCCCGACGGCAGCGCGAAAGAACTCGCCATGTTGCAGAAATGGCCCGTCCGCCGGTTCCGTCCGTATGCGAAGAAACTCGCGCCGACGATGCCGATGGTCACCGGCCAGCGCGTCATCGACACCCTCTTCCCGATCGCCATCGGCGGCATCGCCGCAATTCCGGGTCCGTTCGGATCCGGCAAGACGGTCGTCCAGCATCAGCTCGCGAAGTGGGCGGACGCGGACATCATCGTCTACGTCGGCTGCGGCGAACGCGGCAACGAGATGACCGACGTCCTGCTCGAATTCCCCGAACTGCACGACCCGAAGACGGGCGAGTCGCTGATGAAGCGCACCGTCCTCATCGCCAACACTTCGAACATGCCGGTCGCCGCCCGCGAGGCGTCGATCTACACCGGCATCACGATCGCCGAGTATTTCCGCGACATGGGCTACCGCGTCGCGATCATGGCCGACTCGACCTCGCGCTGGGCGGAAGCGCTCCGCGAGATGTCGGGACGCCTCGAGGAAATGCCCGGTGAAGAGGGCTATCCCGCCTACTTATCGAGCCGCATCGCCGAATTCTACGAGCGTGCCGGCTTCGTCGTCTGTCTCGGCGCCGAGGGACGGACGGGCGCGATCACCGCGATCGGCGCGGTCTCGCCGCCCGGCGGCGACACCTCCGAACCGGTCTCGCAGGGAACCCTCCGCATCGTCAAGGTCTTCTGGGGCCTCTCCGCCCAGCTCGCCTACCGCCGTCATTTCCCCGCCATCGACTGGCTCAAGTCCTATTCGCTCTACTCCGACGTGCTCGACGAGTATTTCGACGCGAAGGTCAAGAAGGGTTGGAGCGCGCAGGTCGCGGAAGTCAGACGAATCCTCCAGGAAGAGGCGAAGCTCGCCGAAATCGTCCGCCTCGTCGGCGTCGACTCGCTCGAGTTCTCCGACCGGCTCACGCTCGAATGCGCGCGATCGATCCGCGAAGACTACCTCCACCAGATCGCCTTCCACGAGGTCGACACCTACACCTCCCTCAACAAGCAGTTCGGGATGCTCCGGGCGATCCTCGCATGGTACCATCACGCCCAGGAAGGCATCCGCGAGAACGTCGGCTACCAGAAGCTCGTGTCGATGGAAGTCCTGAACCGCATCGGCCGCATGAAATACCTGACCGAAGACCATTTCGACGCCGAATCGGCGTCGATCATGGCGTCGCTCGACGCCGAGTACGGCGAGCTTCTGAAGGGAGACGACGTCGATGCCTAAGGAATACAAGACCATCCGCGAAGTCGTCGGCCCGCTCATGCTCGTCGACCGCGTCGAGGGCGTCAAGTACGACGAGCTCGTCCGCATCCGCCAGGCTTCGGGCGACGAACGCGTCGGAAAGGTCCTCGAGATCGACGGCGACCGCGCCCTCGTCCAGCTGTTCGACTCCTCCCAGGGCCTCCGCATCAGCGACGCGAAGGCGTCGTTCCTCGGCCACGGGATCGAGATCAAGCTGTCCCCCGAAATTCTCGGGCGCGTCTTCGACGGCATGGGCCGTCCCGAGGACGGCGCCGGCGAAATCATTCCGACCAAGGTCCTCGACATCAACGGCACGCCACTCAATCCCGTCGCCCGCGACTATCCGCTCGAATTCATCCAGACCGGCGTCTCCGCGATCGACGGCCTCAACACCCTCGTCCGCGGCCAGAAGCTGCCGATCTTTTCCGGCAACGGCCTGCCGCACGCGAAGCTCGCGGCGCAGATCGCCCGCCAGGCGAAGGTGCTCCGGACCGACGACCGCTTCGCCGTCGTCTTCGCCGCCGTCGGGATCACCTTCGAGGAAGCGGATTACTTCATCAAGAATTTCCGCCGTTCGGGCGCGATCGAGCGTTCGGTGATCTTCGTGAACCTCGCCGACGATCCGGCGATCGAGCGCATCGCGACGCCGCGCATGGCGATCACGGCCGCCGAATACCTCGCCTACGAGCTCGGCATGCACGTGCTCGTCATCATCACCGACATCACCAACTACGCCGAGGCGCTGCGCGAAGTCTCCGCCGCGCGCAAGGAAGTCCCCGGCCGCCGCGGCTATCCCGGCTACATGTACACCGACCTCGCCTCGCTCTATGAGCGCGCCGGCCGCATCAAGGGCAAGAAGGGCTCGATCACGCAGATCCCGATCCTGACGATGCCCGAGGACGACAAGACCCATCCGATCCCCGACCTCACCGGCTACATCACCGAAGGCCAGATCATCCTGTCCCGCGAACTCAACTTCAAGGGCGTCACGCCCCCGATCGACGTCCTCCCGTCGCTCTCCCGACTGAAGGACAAGGGCATCGGCAAAGGCCGCACGCGCGAAGACCATTCCGCGACGATGAACCAGCTCTTCGCCGCCTACGCCCGCGGCAAGGAGGCGAAGGAACTCTCGACGATCCTCGGCGAGGCCGCGCTCTCCGACGTCGACAAGCTCTACTCCCGCTTCGCCACCGCGTTCGAGGAGCAGTACGTCTCGCAGGGCTTCGAGACCGACCGCACGATCGAGGAAACCCTCGACCTCGGCTGGCGCCTGCTCACGATTCTGCCCAAGACCGAACTGAAGCGCATCAGCCTCGACATGATCGAGAAGTACTGGCCGAAGGCGAGGTGAGTGCGATGATGAACGTGAATCCGACCCGGATGGAACTGACGCGGCTGAAACGGCTGCTCGCGACCGCCCGCAGGGGACACAAACTGCTGAAAGACAAGCAGGACGAGATGATCCGGCGGTTCATGGAGATCATCCGCAAGAACCGCGCCCTGCGCCTCGAGGTCGAGGAGGAACTCGCCCGCCTGATGGGCGGGTTCGCCGAAGCGAAGATGCGCATGAGCCGTCCCGGCATCCTCGAAGCCCTGATGGTACCCGCCCAGGCGGCGCTCGTCGAAGTCGGCGAACGGAACATCATGAACGTCAGGATCCCGCTCGTGCACCACGTCGACCAGGGTCCGGTGGACCTCACATACGGGTTCGCCTTCTCGCCCGCGCTGCTCGACAAGACCGTCCTCGACCTCGCCGCCGTGACGCCGAAGCTCGTCGAGCTCGCCGGCCTCGAGAAAGCCTGCGACATGCTCGCGGACGAGATCGAGAAGACGCGCCGGCGCGTCAACGCGATCGAGTTCATCATGATCCCGGATTACGTGGAGACGATCCACTACATCCAGATGAAGCTCGACGACGCCGAGCGCTCGAACATCGTCCGGATCATGAAGTCGAAGGAGATCATCCTGAACAAGACGGCCGCGAAACGGCCCGCATGACGAAAAAACGCCCTTCCGGACAACATCCGGGAGGGCGTTTTCGATCTGTTTCAACTGCCCGCGCTTTCATAGCGCGAGAGTCCCTTTTTCCAGAGGAGGAGTCCCGCCGCGAGGAACGCCGCGGCGGTGACGCCCGCTTGCAGGAGCATCCCCGCGGGGGTCTTCCAGAGGATCCAGTCCATCCCGCCTTCGAGGACGGAGGGATCGCCGAACTTCGAGAGGAGGAAGACGGAGGGGAAGAAGGACGTGAAGCCGAAGGGAAGCAGATAGACAAGCAGGAAGCGGATCCCCTTCGGATAGATTTCGATCGGGTTCTTCGTGAAGATCGCGACCTCGTACGCCGCCGACTGCATCGCCTGCGAATCCATCGTCCAGAACGCGATCGAGGCGGTGATGAGCTTGATCGCCGTGTAGATGACCGTGCCGGCGAGGATGAACAGGAAGAGATAGAGGACGTCGGCGACGGAGAGCGCGATCGCAAGGCGCGGGAGCGCGAAGGCGAGGATCACCCCGCCGACGAGCAGCTCGCCGAGCGCCTCGAGCTGGAAGCGTTCGATGATCAGATGGGTGAGGACCGGCATCGGCCGCACGAGGTACTTGTCGAACTGGCCGCGGCGGATGTACCAGCCGACGAGCCAGAGGTTGTCGGTGAGGAGATGGTCGATCCCGCGCGGGATCTGGAACATCGCGTAGATGACGAGGAGTTCGTAATAGGTCCAGGCGTAGAGGCCGGTCTCCTTGACGAGGACGTCGAGGAAGACGATCCCGGTCGCCTGGATGATGGCGAAGGAGAGGATTCCGATCGCGAAGTCGGCGCGGTACTGGATCATGCGCTTGAGATGCTGCGCGACGAACATGAAATAGAGGCGGACGCGGCGCTTCATCGTCATCCCCCCTGGACGACGACGCGGCGGACGGCGCCCTTCCAGGCGAGGGTCGTCAGGCCGAGCATCAGGCCGATCCACAGCAGCTGGACGAGGAGGGCGGCGAGTCCGCCGGCGACGTCCCCGTCGTACTGGCCGAGCAGGAAGGTGATCGGCACGTAGCGCGTCTGGGCGAACGGCAGGAAATCGGATATCGCCTTCAGCCATCCCGGGAACAGCGCGACGGGGATGATCCCGCCGGCGAGGAGACGCTCGACGGCGCCCTTCAGCTGCCACATCCCGAACGAGTTCAGGGTGAAGAAGATGATCATTCCGAAGAGGAAGCTCGTGAGGAAATAGATGACGCCGGCGAAGACGATCGAGACGGCGGCCATCGCCGCCGACGCGGCCGTGACGGCGAAGGGCAGGTCGACGGCGCGGGAGACGACGAAGAGGCCGATCCCGAAGGACAGCGAGAAGACCGCGGCGCTGACGGCGGCATAGCCGAGCGACTGCGCGAACAGCTGCATGCGGTAGTCGAGCGGCTTGATCAGGCGCATCGCGATGTTGCCCTCGTGGATGTCGTCGTCGATGAAATTCTCCGCCGCGAGCGCGGTGAGGCTGCCGACGATGCGTTCGAAGAAGACGTACAGGACCATCATCCCGAAGCTGTATCCGCCGATCGCGACGGCGTCGAAGGCGATCCCCTCGGCGGCGGCGCGGGCTTCGAAGACGCTCCGCCAGAGATAGAAGGCGATGATTACGTAGAAGAACTCGAACAAAAGCCAGAAGACGAAGCGGAACCGGTACGTGAGCGCCTCCTGCATGACGCCACGGGTGAACGGCAGGTACCGCCGCAGGACGGAACCGATCCGGCGGCTCATGCGCTCTTCACGCCTTTCTCGTAAATGTTCGCGACGAGCGTCTCGATCGGCGGTTCGAGGACCGACATGTCGAGGACGCGGTAGCGCTTGAGGACGAAGTCGGTGATGTCCGAGACGGCGATTCGGTGCTTGTTGAAGGCAATCGACAGGGTGCGGTAGTCGGCGGTCGCCGAGAGGTCCGCCGCCGGCATCTGAAGCGCGGACAGGTCGGGGACGGCGACGTCCTCGGCGCATTCGAACTTCACCGTCTTCATGTATCCGTAGACGTCCTTGATTTCGTCGAGGGAGCCTTCGTACATGATCCTGCCGGCGTCGATCATGATGATGCGGTCGCACAGTTCCTCGATGTCGTCGAGGTCGTGCGTCGTCAGGATGACGGTGGTGCCGAAGGTTTGGCGCATGTGCCTGATGGCGTCGCGCATCTTCTGTTTCGCGACGACGTCGAGCCCGATCGTCGGTTCGTCGAGGAAGAGCACCTTGGGATTGTGGAGGAGCGCGGCGGCGATGTCGGCGCGCATGCGCTGGCCGAGCGAGAGCGTGCGGACGGGCGACTTCACGAAGGAATTGATGTCGAGGATTTCGTTGAAAAACGCCATCCGCTCCTTGAAATCCGCGTCCGAGACGTTGTAGATCTCCTTGAGGATGGTGAAGCTTTCGTTGAGGGGAAGGTCCCACCAGAGCTGCGTGCGCTGGCCGAAGACGACGCCGATCTGGAAGGCGTTGCGGATCCGCTCCTTGTGCGGAACGACGCCGTTCACGGTGACCTCGCCGGACGTCGGCGTGAGGATTCCGCAGAGCATCTTGATGGTGGTCGACTTGCCCGCGCCGTTGGGACCGATGTAGCCGACGATCTCGCCGTCGCGGATCGTGAACGAGACGCCGTCGACGGCTTTCGTGACGACATTCTTCGCCTTGAAGAAGGTCTTGAGCATGCCGGACAAGCCCGGCTTCCTTTCGTATTTGACGAATTCCTTGCGCAGATCCTTGACGATGATCATGACACTCACCTTGCCCCGGGGCCGCTGGATGATGCACCCTTTTTCAGTTTATCATAAAAGAAAGGGTCGGGAATAGCCTTTTTGACGGAAAACGACGCGGAAATGCGATCGGAGAAGGCGGTGAAGCGAAGCGAATTTGTCGGAAAGCGTCTTCATTTTCCGGAGAACATGTGATATCATCATAAAGACGGCATCAACGCGGAGGAACTCTCATGGACAAACTGAAAGGCAACCTGCTCTACGGACAATCCGGCGGACCGACGAGCGTCATCAACTCGTCCGCCTATGGCGTGATCAAGGAAGCGCTCAAGAACAAGGATGCGATCGGCGAGATCTACTGCATGAAGCACGGCATCCAGGGCGTCCTCAAGGACGACCTCATCAAGGTGTCTGACCTCTCGTTCGAGGACGTCGAACTGCTCGTCAACACCCCCGGCGCCGCGTTCGGCACGATCCGGTACAAGATGAAGGAATGGGAAGAGGACGAGAAGGAATACAAGCGGATCCTCGAGATCCTGAAGAAATACAACATCCGCTATTTCCTTTACAACGGCGGGAACGATTCGATGGAGACGTGCCGCGAAGTCGACGAATATCTGAAGAAGGTCGGCTACGACTGCCGCGTCATCGGGATCCCGAAGACGATCGACAACGACCTGCCCGTCACCGACCACTGCCCCGGCTACGGCTCGGCGGCGAAGTACATCGCCAACGCCTGCATGGAGATCGCCTGCGACTCCTCCGCCTATCCGAAGGGCAAGGTCACGATCGCCGAGATCATGGGCCGCCACACCGGCTGGCTCACCGCCGCCTCGTACGTCGCCTCCGCCTCGAGCTTCGGCCCGGACCTGATCTACGTTCCGGAAGTCCCGTTCTCGATCGAGAAGTTCAAGGAAGACATCAAGAAGGTCATGACCCGCAAGGACCACTGCCTCGTCGCCGTCTCCGAAGGCATCCAGGACGGCCAGGGCAATTTCATCGCCGCCGCTTCCGGCACGAAGGATCCCTTCGGCCATACCCAGCTCGGCGGCGTCTGCCACAAGCTCGCCGCGATCGTTTCCGACGAACTCGGCTACTCGACGCGTCCGTGCGAACTCTCGCTCCTGCAGCGCAGCGCCGTCCACCTCCAGTCCAAGACGGACGTCGACGAGGCGATCAACGTCGGCCGCTATGCGGTCCGCTATGCCCTCGCCGGGAAGACCTCGGTGATGGTCGCGATGCGCCGCGCCAACATCGACGCCTACCGGATCGTCTACTTCACGGTTCCGCTCAAAGACGTCGCCGCGGTCGAGAAGACCCTGCCCCGGACGATGATCAACCCCGACGGGAACTACATCCAGCCGGAGTTCCTCGCCTACGTCCTGCCCCTCATCGATGGCCATCACAAGCCGCAGTTCCGCAACGGCGTGATGCGCTTCACCACCGTCATGAAGCCCTGACCGCTAAAGCGGTCGTTGCCGCCGCCCACACTCCGGACGGCGGCTTTTCGTTTGCAGCGGTTTTCATCCGCGCGTGCGAAAATCCTTTCACAATGAAAGCGTTTTATGATATGATAATATCTGGCGAAAGTGGTGAGCTCATGCGAATCGAACAACATCCGATCCTGGATTTCGCACCGAAAAAGACTATCCCGTTTACCTACGACGGCCGGCCGATGGCGGGCAGGGAAGGCGACACCGTCGCCGCCGCCCTCCACGCCGCCGGCGTCATGAAACTCTCCGAAAGCATCAAGAAGCATCGTCCGCGCGGCTTCTGGTGCGCCATCGGCAACTGCTCCTCGTGCCACATGACCGTGGACGGCGTTCCCAACGTCAAGACCTGCGTCACCCCCCTCGTCGAGGGCATGGACGTCCGGAGCCAGGCGGGCAGGGGGTCGCTCTCATGACCCGGCAGGAACTGCTCGTCATCGGCGGCGGACCCGCCGGTCTGTCGGCCGCGATCGCCGCGGCGGACGCCGGCGCGAAGGTGCTCCTCGTCGACCGTGCCCCGATGCTCGGCGGCCAGCTCGTCAAGCAGACGCACAAATTCTTCGGATCCGAAAAGCAATACGCCAAGACCCGCGGCTTCGACATCGCGAAACTCCTCATCGCCGACGTCCTCCAACGGAGCGACCGGATCGAAACCGCGACCGGGACCACCGCGGTCGCGCTCTATCCGGACCGCGTCGTCACGCTCGTCAAGGGCGAGCAGTACCGGAAGGTGGCGGCGGATGCGGTCGTCATCGCCGCCGGAGCCTCCGAAAAATTCCTCGCGTTCGAAAACAATGACCTTCCCGGCATCTACGGCGCCGGCGCGGTCCAGACGCTCATGAACGTCTACGGCGTCCTCCCCGGCAAACGCATCCTGATGATCGGTTCGGGCAACATCGGCCTGATCGTCTCCTACCAGCTGATGCAGGCCGGCGTCGACGTCGCCGCCGTCGTGGAAGCGGCGCCGACGATCGGCGGCTACAAGGTCCACGCCGCCAAGCTCGCCCGCCTCGGCGTGCCCATCCTGACGTCGACGACGATCCTGCGCGCCGAAGGCAAAGAAGCGGTCGAGAAGGCCGTCACGGTCGGACTCGACGCGTGCTGGAATCCGATCCCGGGAACTGAACAATCCCATGATGTCGATGCCGTCTGCGTCGCCGTCGGCCTCTCGCCGCTCCATCAGCTCGTCTCGATGGCGGGTGGAAAGACGGCCTATATCCCGGAACTCGGCGGCTTCGCGCCGCTCCTCACCGCGGAGCACGAGACGACACTCGCGAACGTCTTCTGCGCCGGTGACGCCGCTGGCATCGAAGAGGCCTCCTCGGCGATGGTCGAAGGCCGGCTCGCGGGCTACGCCGCCGCGAAACGCCTCGGCCACGCGCATCCCGATTATGACGCCCTCGTCGCCGACTGCCACGCGCAGCTCGATACGCTCCGCAACGGTCCTTTCGGACGGAAGACGCTCGCGGGCATCGAAAAGATGAACGAGAAACTGAGGGAGGCGTGCCGACTTGCTCAATAAAAACGGCGTCGCCGAACAGAACCAGATCCTGTCCCGTTTCTTCGACGAAACGGTTCTCCTGAAACCCAAGGCGATCCTGGAATGCTACGAAGACATCCCGTGCAATCCGTGCGTCACGAGCTGTCCGACGGGAGCGATCACGATCGGCCCCGACATCAACCGGCAACCCGTCCTCGATCCCGACAAGTGCACCGGCTGCGCGATCTGCGTCGGCGCCTGTCCAGGCCTCGCGATCCTCGTGGCGCAGCTGAAGGACGGCCGCGCCTGGTTCAAGATTCCCCATGAGTTCCTGCCGCATCCCCAGAAAGGCGAACGCTGGGACGCCGCGGCGCGCGACGGCGCCGTCATCGGCGTCGCGACGATCGAGGCGGTCCAACTTTCGTCCAGAACGAAGACGGCGATCGTGACGGTGTCGGCCGACCGCGAACTGCTCCATGAACTCGCAACGGTGGTGAAACGGCATGCGTGAAGACGACAACATCATCCTCTGCCGCTGCGAGGACGTCACCCTCGGCGACGTCCGCGCGATGCTCGCGCAGGGCTACGTCACCATCGAAGACCTCAAGCGCCAGCTCCGCATCGGCATGGGTCCCTGCCAGGCGACCACCTGCCAGGCGCTCCTGCAGCGCGAAATCGCCGATTTCCTGCACGTGAAAGTCGAAGAAGTGCCCGTCGCCACGAGCCGGCCGTTCACGACCGGCGTCAAGCTGAAAGCGATCGCGGAGGCCGCCCTCCATGAAAAGTGAAATCGTCATCGTCGGCGCCGGAATCTCCGGCGTCGCGATCGCCTACAACCTCGCCCTCCGCGGCATGAACGACATCGTCGTCATCGAGAAGGGCTACCTCACCGCCGGATCGACCGGTCGCTGCGGCGCCGGCGTCCGCCAGCAGTGGCAGACCCGCGCGAACTGCGTGATGGCGAAGAAGTCGATCGAATTCTTCGAGCACGCCGGTGAAACGCTCGGCTATCCGGGCGACATCGAATTCAAGCAGGAGGGCTACCTCATCCTCGCCTGCACGGAGGAAGAGCAGGTCCAGTTCGCCAAGAACGTGGTCCTGCAGAACGCGCTCGGCATCCCCGCCCGCGTCCTCGACCGCGACGAAGCGCTGAGGATCGTTCCCCACCTCAACCCGAACGCCTTCCTCTCCGCCACCTACTGCAGGACCGACGGCCATCTGAATCCGTTCAAGATGACCGACGCCTACTATCGGGCCGCGAAGGCGCTCGGCGTGACCTTCCTCTTCGGCGAGGAAGTGCGGGACATCCGCGTCGAAAACGGTGCGATCCGGTCGGTCACGACCGACCGGCGCACGATCGAAACGACCCGGGTCGTCGATGCCGCCGGCGGCTTCGCCCGCGAAATCGGCGAGCTCGCCGGCGTCCGCATCCCCGTCTACGCGGAACGCCACGAAATCCTCGTCACCGAACCCGTCGAACGGATGCAGGGACCGATGGTGATGTCGTTCTCCAAGAACATCTACTGCCAGCAGGTCCCCCACGGGGCTTTCCTGATGGGGCGCACGACGCCGGGCGAGCCGCACGGACACGACGTCTCCTCCTCGTGGACATTCCTCGACGAGATGGCGAAGACCGTCTGCACCTTCCTTCCCAAGGTCGGCGAACTGCGCGCCATCCGCCAATGGGCCGGATCCTACTGCATGAGTCCCGACCGCCAGCCGATCATCGGCGGCACCGACCAGCTCGCGGGATTCTATCTCGCCTGCGGCTTCTCCGGGCACGGCTTCATGTTCGCGCCGATGACCGGCGTGCTCCTCTCGGAAATCATCCTCGGCCTGCCCACGACGCTCCCGGTCGAGGAACTCCACATCGACAGATTCCAAAAACAGACGGCGACCGCCTACGAAAAATCGGTCGTCTGACAACGGAGGCAACCCATGGCAATGTACCCGTATTCCACCGAACCGCTGACCGATTTTTCGCAACCCGGCAACCGCAATCTCTACCAGGCCGCGCTCTCCCTCGTCGGCCGCGAACTCGGACGTGAGTATCCGCTCGTGATCGGCGGAAAACGCGTCAAGACCGGAAGGCTTCACGTCGAGACCAATCCGGCGGATCATGCCGAGACGATCGGCTCGATCCACCAGGCCGGCGTCCCCGAAGCCGAACTGGCGATGCAGGCGGCGCTCGCCGCATTCGAGACCTGGAAGAAGGTGCCGGCGGCGATCCGCGCCGACGTTCTCTTCAAGGCCGCCGCGATCATGCGGCGGAAGAAGTTCGAACTCTCCGCCCTGATGACCAAGGAGGCGGGCAAGCCGTGGGCCGAGGCCGACGCCGACACCGCCGAAGCGATCGATTTCCTCGAATACTACGGACGGCAGATGCTCCATCTCGACCGGATCGACGACGTCGTCCTGTCCCGCAAGAACGTCGAACGGAACGAATACCGCTACATCCCGCTCGGCGTCGGGGTCGTCATCGCGCCATGGAACTTCCCGCTCGCGATCCTTGCCGGCATGACGTCGGCCGCGATCGTGTCCGGCAACGCCGTCGTGATGAAGCCGGCGCAGACCACCCAGGTCATCGCGTACCGGTTCTTCGAGATCATGGAGGCCGCGGGACTGCCCGCCGGCGTGCTCAATTTCTGTCCCGGCCGCGGTTCCGAAATCGGCGATTACCTCGTCGAGCATCCCAAGACCCGCTTCATCTCGTTCACCGGGTCGAAGGAAGTCGGCATGGGCATCTACGAAAAGGCGGCGAAAGTCCAGAAAGGGCAGCTCTGGCTCAAGCGCGTCATCGCCGAGATGGGCGGGAAGGACGGCATCGTCGTCGACGCCGACTGCGACGCGGAGCTTGCGGCGGACGCGATCGTGAAGTCCGCGTTCGGCTTTGCCGGACAGAAGTGCAGCGCCTGCTCCCGCGCGGTCATCCATCGCGACGTCTATGACGCCGTGTTTTCCAAGGTCGTCGCAATGACCGCGAAGCTCACGACCGGCGATCCCGCCGACTATGCGAACTACATGGGCCCCGTCAACAACAGGAACGCCTTCAAGTCGATCACCGACTACATCGAAATCGGAAAGAAGGAAGGACGCCTCGCCGCCGGCGGGACCTACGATTCCGCGAAGGGATGGTTCATCGCGCCGACGATCATCGCCGATCTCGATCCGCACGCCCGCCTGATGCAGGAGGAGGTCTTCGGACCGGTGCTCGCCGTCTGCAGGGCGGACGATTTCGACGACTGCCTCCGGATCGCGAACAACACCGAATTCGGCCTCACCGGCGCGATCATCTCGAACGACCGCATGCATCTCGAACGCGCCCGCGAAGAATTCCACGTCGGCAACCTCTACCTGAATCGCAAGTGCACCGGCGCGATCGTCGGCTATCAGCCGTTCGGCGGCTTCAACATGTCCGGCACCGACTCGAAAGCCGGCGGCCCCGACTACCTCGTCCTGCACATGCAGGGCAAGTCCGTCTGCGAAGCGCTCTGAGACGACCTTCCGTTCCCGCGGACGCGCCATCTCACCGTGCGAAGGAGTGAGTCCATGAACGTCGACTACCAGGCGACGATGATCGCGCCGTGCGGCATCAACTGCGGTACCTGCTGGGCGTTTTTCCGCCGGGAGCGGAGATGCCCGGGATGCATCGCACCGTCCGAGGAGGGCATGGGCACGCACGCCCTCACCTGCAGAATCAAGACCTGCGCGCTCCATGTGGACGGTCCCCGCTGCGACACCTGCCGGAAATTCCCGTGCGCGCGTCTGCGGAAACTCGACCTCCGCTACCGCACGAACTACGGCGAAAGCCTCGTCGGCAATCTCCGCCGGTTGCATGCGACGGGGATGGAGAGCCATCTCGCCGATGACAAGGCACGCTTCACCTGCGCTTCCTGCGGCGCGAGCCTTTCGGTCCACCGCAACGACTGTCCCGCGTGCGGCTTCCCGCGCAACGTCTCGCATTGATTATATATCTCAATATATAATCCAATGGCGGCTTCGGCCGCCTTTTTTCTTGCGCGCCGAGGCGTTTTTTTCTTGCATTCCGTTGACACGGTGATATAATACTATTGGAAGCGTTTTCAACAAACGCTATCACGTTTCGAAACGGAGGAGCAACATGAACAAATTCGAATACATGGAGAAACACGGCTACGAGCAGATGATCTATTTTTATGACAAGACGACCGGGCTCAAAGGCATCACGTGCATCCACGACACGACCCTCGGCCCCGCCCTCGGCGGCACCAGGATCCTCAACTACGCGTCCGAGGAAGACGCGGCGCTCGACTGCCTCAGGCTCGCCCGCGGCATGACCTACAAGTCCGCGGCCGCCGGACTCAACCTCGGCGGCGGGAAGACCGTCCTCATCGGCGATCCCAACGTCGTCAAGAACGAAGCCTATTTCCGCGCGCTCGGGAGATACATCCAGAGCCTCAACGGCCGCTACATCACGGCCGAAGACGTCAATACGAATACGAAAGACATGGATTTCGTCGCGATGGAAACCGACCACGTCGTCGGCCTCGAAGGCAAATCCGGCAATCCGTCGCCGATCACCGCGCTCGGCGCCTACCACGGCATCCGCGCCGCGATCAAGTTCGCGTTCGGCGACGACGACGTGTCGAAGCGCACGTTCGCCGTCCAGGGCGCCGGCCAGACCGGCTACTACCTGATCAACCTCCTCGTCGAGAACCGGGCGAAGAAGGTCTACTACTCCGAAATCAATCCGAGCCACGTCGAACGCATGAAGAAGGAACACCCCGAAGTCGAATTCGTGAAGCCGGAGAAGTTCTTCGAGACCCCCGTCGACGTCGTCTGCCCGTGCGCCCTCGGCGCCGTCCTGAACGACGAGACGATTCCGAAGATCGTCGCCAAGGTCATCGCCGGCACGGCGAACAACGTCCTCCTCGACGAAGACCGCCACGGCAACATGATCAAGGACAAGGGCATCCTCTATGCCCCCGATTTCGTGATCAACGCCGGCGGCGTCATCAACGTCTTCAACGAACTCGGCACCTACAACCGCGAAAAAGTCGTCCGCGACGTCGAGAAGATCTACGACCGCCTGATCGACATCTTCACGATCGCCCGCGACGAGAACATCCATACCCAGGAAGCGGCCAAGCGCTTCGCGAAGAAACGCATGGAGACGATCAATCGCCTTCATGCCAACTACATTCCGCGGCGCACCGTCACCAGCGACGACAAGCGCTGAGCCATGCGCCGCCTGACGTTCCTCGCCGGGTACTACGGCAGCGGGAAGTCGGAGATCGCGGTCAACCTGGCGATCCGCAATCGGTGCGGATACCTCGTCGACCTCGATGTCATCAATCCGTATTTCCGCAGCCGCGAAATGGAAAAACCGCTCCGCGACGCCGGCGTCGACGTCATCTCCTCACCGCTGAAGGACGGCGTCTACGCGGACATGCCGTACCTGTCCAAGGACATCTACAAACCATTCTTCGACCGGGAAAAAACCGCCGTCTTCGATCTCGGCGGCAACGACCTCGGCGCGAAGCTGCTCCGGCAGTTCCGCGACGCAGCCGCCGCCGAGCCGATCGACCTCTTCCTCGTCGTCAACGTCTTCCGCGACGACACATCATCGCCGGAGCCCGTGATCGCCTTAATTTCCGCGATCGAGGCGTCCGGAGGCATCCGCGTCACCGGCCTCGTCAACAACGCGAATCTGCTTCGTGACACCACCTACGGAGAGATCGCGGCTGGCGAAGCCGTTTTGACGGCCGTCCGGGAGAAGACCGGACTTCCGATCGTCCTCACGTGCATCCAGGAGTCGGCCTACGATCCGGCGATCAAAGTCGCCGGCGAGGCGCTACCGCTCCATCTCTATCTTCGCAAATACTGGCTCTAGGAGGAAACCATGCCGAAAGGGAAAGTCACGTTCGACTACGAACGCTGCAAAGGCTGCGGCCTGTGCGTCACCTTCTGTCCCGTCCACATCCTGTATGCGGACAAGAACTTCATGAACAACCAGGGTTACAACCTCATCCGTCTGACGGACGAGGAGAAGTGCATCGGCTGCGCCACCTGCGCGCTGATGTGTCCCGATTCCGTCATCACGGTGGAGGTGTCGAAATAATGTCGAGCAAGGTCCTCATGAAGGGGAACGAGGCGATCGCCCTCGCCGCCGTCAAGGGCGGCGTCGAAGCGTACTTCGGCTACCCGATCACCCCCCAGAACGAAATCTCGGAGTATCTCTCGAAGTACATGCTCGAACAGGGCAAGGTCTTCCTGCAGGCCGAGTCGGAAGTCGCCGCCATCAACATGGTGTACGGCGCCGCCGCCTCCGGTGCGCGGGCGATGACGTCGTCCTCGTCCCCGGGCATCGCCCTCAAACAGGAGGGCATCAGCTACATGGCCGGCTCCGAACTGCCCGCCGTGATCGTCTCGGTCATGCGCGGCGGTCCCGGACTCGGCGGCATCCAGCCTTCGCAGGCGGACTATTACCAGGCCACGCGGGGTGGCGGAAACGGCGATTACCACACGATCGTCTTCGCTCCCGAATCGATCCAGGAGACGGTCGACGTGATGAAGGAAGCCTTCGACATCGCCGACTACTACCGCAATCCCGTCATGATCCTCGTCGACGGCCTGATCGGCCAGATGATGGAGGCCGTCGATTTCACGAAGCCGATCCCGAAGCGGTTCCTCGCGCCGAAAGACTGGGCGGCGGGCGGGATGAACGGCCATGCCGGCCGGAATACCATCTGTTCCCTCTACCTCGACCCGAACGAACTCGAAGCCCACAATCTGAAACTCCAGAAGAAATACCAGCAGGCCGCCTCGAACGAAACCCGTTGCGAACTCGTGAACATGGACGATCCCGACTACGTCATCGTCGCCTATGGAACGATGGCCCGCGTCTGCCGTTCGGCGATCGAGATCCTCGCGAAGAAGAAACTGAACGTCGGGATGATCCGTCCGATTTCGGTCTGGCCGTTCCCGAAAGCTCCGTTCAAGGCCATCAGCCGCAACTGCAAGGGCATCCTCGTCTGCGAGATGAGCCTCGGCCAGATGGTCGACGACGTCAGGATCGCCAACAACGGCGCGTTGCCGGTCGGATTCTTCGGCCGCGCCGGCGGCATCGTCCCCGAACCCGAGGAAGTCGCCGACGCGATCCTCAATTTCGACAAGCGGAGGGCCGAATGATGGAAGCCAGATTCGAAGTCAAGTGGAAGAAATCGAAAGGTCTCACCGACAAGCCGCTGTCGTACTGCCCCGGCTGCACGCACGGCCTCATCCACAAGCTCGTCGCGGAATCGCTCGAAGAACTCGGCGTGCTCGACCGCACCGTCGCCGTCGCCTCCGTCGGCTGTTCCGTCTTCTCCTACGAATTCTTCAATGTCGACGCGATCCAGTGCCCGCACGGCCGCGCCGCGGCCGTCGCCACCGGCATCAAGCGCACCCATCCGGACGGCATCGTGTTCACCTACCAGGGGGACGGCGACCTCGCCTCGATCGGCATCGCCGAGACGATCCACGCCGCCAACCGCGGCGAAAACATCACCGTCATCTTCGTCAACAACGCAATCTACGGCATGACCGGCGGCCAGATGGCGCCGACCTCCCTGATCGGCCAGAAGACGACCACGTCGCCGCTCGGCCGCGACGCCCACATCCACGGCAATCCGATCAAGATTGCCGAGATGTTCGCCACGATCGAAGGCGTCGCCTACCTCGAGCGCTGCTCGGTCTACAATCCGCGCCAGGTGCGAAACGCCAAGAACGCGATCAAGAAAGCCTTCACCTACCAGCGGGAAGGACGCGGTTTCACGATGATCGAACTGCTCTCGACCTGCCCGGTCAACTGGGGCAAGACGCCGCAGGATTCGCTCAAGTGGGTCGAGGAAGAGATGACCAAGGTCTTCCCGATGAAGGTCTTCAAGGATGCGGGGGTGGACGCCCATGAATGACGCCGTCAACATCAAGGTCGCCGGTTTCGGCGGCCAGGGCGTGATGATGTTCGGGCAGATGCTCGCCTACTCCGCCACGGAAGAGGAACTCTATACGCTCTGGGTTCCGTCCTACGGACCGGAAACCCGCGGCGGCACCGCCAACTGCTCGGTCATCGTCTCGAAGAAGCCGATCAATTCGCCGGTGTTCATGAAAGCCGACCGGCTCGTCGCCTTCAACCTCCCCTCGCTTCAGAAATTCCGCGACAAGGTCGCACCCGGCGGCCTCGTCCTCTACAATTCCTCGCTCATCAGGGACAACGTCGAAATTCCGGGCGCGACCGTCATCGCCGTCCCGGCGAACGACGTCGCGATCGAACTCGGCAACGTCCAGGTCGCGAACATGGTCATGCTCGGAACCTTCCTCGAGGCAACCGGGATGTTCCGCGACGCCACCATCGACAAGATCCTGACGAAGTTCCTGGGCGAACGCAAGGCCCATCTGAAGCCGGTCAACCTGCAGGCGATCGCCGCCGGCAGGAAACTCGCCGCCGGCGGGACGGACCCCCATGTTTGAGCGGGTCGCGGACCTCTTCCGGCACACGGAGGGACTGCGCGTACGGCGGCTCGCCGTCGTCGCCGCCCATGACGAATTCGTCATCGATGCGGTCGCGATGGCGGCCGAACGCGGACTCGTCGAGCCGATCCTGATCGGCCGGCTCGCCGAAATCGCCGACCTCGCCTGCCGTTTCCGGCTGAAAAAGCCGTTCGAGATCATCGACGAACCGGACGACGAAGCCGCCGTCCGCCGCGGCATCGACCTCGTCAACGCCGGCAGGGCCGACATCCTGATGAAAGGCCTCGTCGACACCAAGGTGCTCCTCAAGGGCGTCGTGAACAGCGAGTGGGGGATCAAGGACGCCCCCCTGCTCTCGCACGTCGGGATGGTCTCCGTCCCGCTCGTCGGGCGCGTCCTCTTCGCCACCGACGGCGCGATGAACATCGCCCCTTCCGTCGGCGAGAAGGTCCTCCTGATCGAGAACGCGGTGAAACTCGCACGCGCCCTCGGCTACGAACGTCCGAAAGTCGGTCTCGTCGCCGCGGTCGAGAAGGTCAATCCGAAAATCCCCTCCACCGTCGACGCGGACGAAGTGAAGCGATTCTATGCGGACAAGTCCGATCCCGGGTTCGACGTCGACGGTCCGTTCGCCATCGACAACCTCGTCTCCGCCGCCTCGGTCCGGCACAAGGGGCTCTCGGGTCCCGTCGCCGGCGCCGCCGACATCCTCGTCTTCCCGAATCTCGACGGGGGCAACATCTTCTACAAGACCGCGGTCTTCCTCGCCGGCGCCGACGCCGCCGGCCTCGTGATCGGCGCCAAGGTGCCGATCGTCCTCACGAGCCGCGCGGACGCTCCGGAAACGAAACTCAATTCGATCGCTCTCGCGGTGGTGTATGACCATGGACTATCTGATTCTCGTCATTAATCCCGGTTCGACCTCGACCAAGGTCGCCATCTTCATCAACGACAAGCTGATCCAGGAGCACGTGCTCAAACACGATGCGGAAGTCCTGAAACAGTTTCCGACCGTCACCCATCAGAAGGACTTCCGCAAGCAGATCATCCTCGACTTCCTGGCGGAGCACCGCTATGCGCCGGAGAACATCGACGTCTTCGTCGGCCGCGGCGGTCTCCTCAAACCGCTCAAGAACAGCGGCACGTACCTCGTCACGAAGCAGATGGTCGACGACCTGTCGGCCGGGCGCTACGGCTATCATGCCTCCAACCTCGGCGCGATGATCGCCTACGAGCTCGCGGAGCCGCTCAACCGGCCCGCCTACATCGTGAACCCCGTCTGCATCGACGAGATGGAGGACATCGCGCGCGTTTCCGGCGTTGCCGGAATCGAACGCGTCTCCGTCTTCCACGCCCTCAACCACAAGGCGATCGCCAAGCGCCACGCGCGCGTCATCGGGCGCGATTACGAGGACCTCTCGCTCATCGTCTGCCATCTCGGCGGCGGCATCTCCGTCGGCTGGCACGACCACGGGCGCGTCATCGACGTGAACAACGCCCTCGGCGGCACCGGTCCGTTCAGCCCTGAACGCGCCGGCACCGTTTCCACCTATCCGCTCGTCGACCTCTGCTTCTCGGGGAAGTATTCGATCTCCGACATCAAGAAGATGCTCGCGGGGCAGGGCGGACTCGTCTCCTACCTCGGAACCTCGAACGGGCTCGAAATCAAGAAGCGCATCGACAACGGCGACGAGCAGGCCAAGTTCTTCCTCGAGGCGATGGCCTACCAGGTCGTCAAGGAGATCGGCTCGCTCTATTTCGTCGCGGGCGGGAAGATCGACGCGATCCTCCTCACGGGAGGACTCGCGTACAATCCGATGTTCGTCGACATGATCAAGACGCGCGTCGCGCCGATCTTCCCCGTGACGGTCTATCCGGGCGAAGACGAGATGCGGGCGCTCGCCGAAGGCACCCTGCGCGTGCTCACGAAGCAGGAGAAGCTGCAGGTTTACCGCTGAAACGGCGAAAAGGGATCGACAAGTCCCCTTTTTGTCTGGCTTCGAGCGCAGCATCATGAAACTGAACGCGGAGGAGGGATCCCATGATCGGACTGCGACGCACCGGTCTCGTTCTCCGACCGGTTCGGGAACGACGGCCTCCGGCGCGAACGCCCGAACGACGCGTCGTCGTCTGCGAAGGCCTTCCTCGGCGGGAAGGTCCGCGATTTCGAGAAAGCCGGAAATGAGGGCCCCATGAACCTGCTTACGTTCAATCTCCGCATCGACCTCGCCTCCGACGGAATCCACCGCTGGGACAACCGCCTCCCCGCGATCGCGACGTTCCTGAACGGGGGAGATCATCCGCTCGTCTGCGCCCAGGAACCGAATTCCAGGATGATCGCCGACCTGCTTTCGGCGTGTCCGAAGTACCGGACGGTCGGAAAGCCGCGCGACGCGCGCGGCGAAGCGACGCCGATCTTTTACGATCCATCCCGCTGCCGGCTCGTTTCCGACGAAACGATCTGGCTTTCCGCCACGCCGTTCGCGGAGTCCTCGTTTCCCGACAGCTGCTTTCCCCGCATCGCCACGATCGCGGTGTTCGACGCGGGATCGGACGGAACCTTTCGCGTCGCCAACACCCATCTCGACTACGCGGGCGAAGCCGTCCGCCTCCGCCAGGCGGCGGTCCTGCTTTCCCGCCTCGGGGAACTTCATGACGAACGTCCGCTCCCGCTCTTCGTCGTCGGCGACTTCAACGCCCTTCCCGGCGAACCGGTCCACGCCCTTCTCGCGGCCGAGCGCGTGCTCGGTCTGAAATCGGTCTACGGGGACGCGCCGCCGACCTCCACCTTCCATGCCTTCGGCCGGCAGGAGGCGGCGAGCGTGATCGATTTCATCTACTACCGCGGCGCCGAGCCGGTCTCCTGGCGAGTCGTCAGCACGCGTCCCGGCGACGTCATGCTGTCGGACCACGATCCGGTCGAAGCCGTCTTCAGGCTCTCCGGCTGAACGCAAAGAAACGCCCACGACGGGCGTTTTTTCGTCCCCGCGAGGCATCGCGTGCCCGCGCGTGTGAAATTTTCGCGAAAACGCGGGTATAAAATCTTGACGTGCCGACGAAACGTGATATAATGATGTTAGCACTTGAAATAACAGAGTGCTAATACCATACACAAGGGAGTGTTGTTCGATGTTGAAGCCATTGCATGACAACGTGGTGTTGAAAAAGGAAAAGTCCGAAAAGAAGACCGCCAGCGGGATCATCCTGACCGCCGAGGCGAAGGAAGCCCCGAGCTTCGCGACGGTCGTCGCGGTCGGACCCGGCGCCGTCGTCGACGGGAAGCTCGTCGTCCCGACCGTCAAGGCCGGCGACCGCGCGGTGTTCAAGAAATACTCGACCACGGAAGTCAAGATCGAGGACGAGGAGTACCTTCTCATCGCCGAGAAGGACATCCTCGCGATCCTCGAGTAAAGGGAGGAACCATCATGGCCAAAGAAGTACGCTATTCCAAGGACGCCCGCGACGCGATGCTGCGGGGCGTCGACATCCTCGCCGATGCCGTCAAGATCACGCTCGGTCCGAAAGGCCGCAACGTCGTCCTCGACAAGGGCTACGGCTCGCCGCAGATCGTCAACGACGGCGTCACGATCGCGCGTGAGATCGAACTCAAGGACGCCTTCGAGAACATGGGCGCCAAGCTCGTCTACGAAGCCGCGAACAAGACCAACGACGTCGCCGGCGACGGCACCACCACCGCCACCGTGCTGACTCAGTCGATGATCCACAAGGGCATCGCCGCCGTCGAACGCGGCGCGAACCCGGTCCGCATGCGCGAAGGCATCGAACGCGCCGCGAGGGAAGTCGCCGACCGTCTCCTCAAGAAGTCCCGCAAGATCGAATCGAACGCCGACATCGCGTCGGTCGCCACCGTCTCCTCCGCTTCCGAGGAAATTGGCCTCATCATCGCCGAGGCAATGGACAGGGTCGGCAAGGACGGCGTCATCTCCGTCGACGAATCGAAGGGCGTCGAAACCCATCTCGAAGTCGTCGAAGGCATGCAGTACGAGAAGGGATACATGTCCCCGTACATGGTCACCGACCGCGAGAAGATGGAAGTGTCGCTCGAAAACGCCCTCGTCCTCGTCACCGACCAGAAAATCTCGACGATCAAGGACGTGCTGCCGCTCCTCGAAGCCGTCGTGCAGATGTCCAAGCCGCTCCTCATCGTCGCCGACGACGTCGAGAACGAAGTGCTCTCCACGCTGATCGTGAACAAGCTGCGCGGCACCTTCAACGTCGTCGCCACGAAAGCCCCCGGCTTCGGCGACAACCAGAAGGAGATCCTCGCCGACATCGCGATGATGACCGGCGCGACGTTCGTCGCCAAGGATCTCAACATGGAGATCAAGGACGTCACGGTCGACCATCTCGGCACCGCCAAGAAAGTCGTCGTCACGAAGGATGCCACGACCCTGATCGACGGCGCCGGCGACCGGAACGAAATCGCCGCCCGCGTCGAGCAGATCCGCCACCAGATGGAAAACACGACGTCGGAGTACGACAAAAAGCGGTTCGGCGAACGCCTCGCCAAGCTCTCGAACGGCGTCGCCGTCGTCAAGGTCGGCGCGACCACCGAGACCGAACTGAAGGAAAAGAAACTGAAGATCGAAGACGCGCTGAACGCCACCAAGGCGGCGGTCGCCGAAGGCATCGTCATCGGCGGCGGCGCGGTCCTCGTCGAAATCTACAACGAGATCAGGAAAACCCTCAAATCGGACGAGAACGACGTCCAGAAGGGCATCAACGTGGTCCTCGAGAGCCTACTTTCCCCGGTCTACCAGATCGCGGAGAACTCCGGCTTCGACGCGCTCGAGATCGTCGAGAAGCAGAAGACTGCGAAACCGAACTTCGGCTTCAACGCCCTCAGCGGCCAGTGGGTCGACATGTTCAAGGCGGGCATCGTCGATCCGACGAAGGTCACCCGCAGCGCGGTCCTGAACGCCGCCTCGATCTCTTCGCTCTTCATCACCACCGAAGCGGGCGTCGCGATCCTCAAGGAAGAAAAGCCCGCGCCGGCGATGCCGTCGCCCGACATGTACTGAACCTCACGACAAGGACTTAGGTCCTTGTTTTTTTTCGCGGTCGAATGTCGGGAATTGCTTTGACTATCGTGCTGCGGTGTTTTATAATAGGTGTGTTGAAGCCGGAGCACCGGCGCCCAAAATTCCCATGACGAGGTAGACCCATGAGAGTCGGAATCATCGGACCGATCGGTTCGGGCAAGTCGCTCCTTTCCAGAAAACTGTCGAACCACTATGGCTGCACGCTCGTGCAGGAACCGGTCGAGAAGAACGAGTACCTTCCGTATTTCTACCAGGACAAGGAGACGTTCGCGATGCTTTCGCAGAACGCCTTCTACAGCGCCCTCTTCCTGCTCATGTGGAAGACGAAGGACGATCCGAACGTCGTCTGCGACTCGACCCTCTTTTCCAACCTCGTGTTCACCGAACTGCTCCGCCTCGACGGCACGATGACGGCGATGGAAGTCGCCCTCACCTACGCGATCGCCGACGAGCACCTGAAGCGGCTTCCCGACGTCGACGTCCACATCGTCCTCGTCCGGCAGATCCCCGCCCTCTTCGACAATGTCCGCAAGCGCGGCCGCGAGATCGAGAAGAACCAGGAAGACTACCTCAACTTCCATTATGCGAACTACTATGACGTCCTCCGCCGCATCTTCAAGAACTACCGCGTGCCGGAACAGAAGATCCTCTGGCTCCCGGTGAACGACATGAACGATCCCGCCGAATTCCGCGAGATCGTCGCGAAGATCGAATCGAAGTACGCCGCGGCGAAGGCCTGCGGCAGGTGAAAAGAAAAGCGACGGCCGGATCCGGCCGTCGCTTTCATTTTCTTCAGAGGATCCTTCCGCGGGTTCTGAACCAGTCGATCGTGTCCGCGAGGGTGGTCTCGAAGGGGATCGTTTCGGGAAGCAGATCCTTTCGCATGCGCGTGTTGTCGTACGCGTAGTTTTCCTGCAGGGCGTCGATCATCACGCCGGAGAATCCCTTCATGAAGAGCCCGCCGAGGCGGGCGAGGAGGACCGGAACGCGGATCAGGACGAGTTTCCTGCCGTTGATCTTGCGGATGAGGCGGTACAGGTCGCGGACGGTGACGTCGTGGGCGGCGAGGATGCAGGATCCCCCGTAATTCGTTTTCGCGGCGCGATAAATAGCGCGTGCGACGTCGCGCACGTCGATGAAGTCGTAACCGCCGCGGATGTAGAAGGCGATCTTCATGCCGCAGGCACGGACGATTTCGCGTCCCGCGGCGGACGGCTTGAAGTCGTTCACGCCGACGACCGCCGACGGATAGAGGATGCAGCCCCGGAGCGATCCGTCCTGCAGCATTCGGTCCACGTGCGCGGTCGCAAGCGCCTTCGAGCGCGCGTACCCGTTCTTGAAGAGGTCGGGATCAAACGACTCCGGTTCGGCGATCGGACCGTGACGAAGCGGCTTGTTGATGGCGTCGACGGAGGAGACGAAGACGAGCCGGACGCCGTGTTCGGCGCAGAAACCGGCGATCTTCTTCGTCCCTTCGAAATTGACGCGGAGGGTGTCGGCCGGATTCCGGTTGGAGAGGTCGATCGTCGCCGCGAGATGGAGGAGGACGTCGCCCCGGGAGAGATTCCGAGCGAGGAACTCCGGATCGAAGATGTCCCCGAACGCCTTCTCGACGTCGAGACCCTCGACGGCTTCGCCGTTCTTCCGGAGGAGGATCTTCACGTCTTCGCCGGCGGCGAGCATGATTCTGAGCAGATTGTTGCCGATGTGCCCCGTGGCACCGGTGATCACGAACATGCGCGCCTCCGTGTGAAATGCTTTAGCACCATTATATCAAATAAAACGCCATATGTTATAATGGAAAAGAAGACTTACGCCTAAGACTGCCCGGAGGAACCTATGGACATCACGCAGATCGTCAGGACTCAGCGCGACTATTTCGCGACCGGCCTCACCCGAAACATCGAATTCCGACTCGCCCGTCTGCGCGAACTGAGGGACGCAATCGTCCGGAACGCAGCTCTGATCGACGCCTCCCTCAAGGCCGACCTCAACAAGCATCCCTTCGAAACCTACATCACCGAGACGGGCATCGTCCTCGCTGAAGTGAACCACGCGATCCGGCATCTGCGCCGCTGGGCGCGTCCGAAACGGGTCAAGACGCCGCTCGCCCTCTTCGCGGCCTCATCGGTGCTCTATCGCGAACCGTACGGCGTCGCGCTCGTGATGTCGCCGTGGAACTATCCCTTCCAGCTCGCGATCGATCCGCTCGTCGGCGCCATCGCGGGCGGGAACTGCTGCGTCGTCAAGCCGGGCTCCTACGCGCCGGAGACGGCGAAGGCGATCGCGAAGATGATCGCCGAGACGTTCGATCCCGCCTACGTCACGACCGTCCTCGGCGGCCGCGTCGAAAACGCGGCGCTGCTCGACCAGAAGTTCGACTACATCTTTTTCACCGGCGGCACCGACGTCGGCAGGACCGTGATGGCGAAGGCCGCCGTCCATCTCACGCCGGTGACGCTCGAACTCGGCGGAAAGAGCCCCTGCATCATCGCGGAAGGGGCGGATCTCGACCTCGCCGCGAAGCGGATCGCCTTCGGAAAGATCATCAATGCCGGACAGACCTGCGTCGCGCCCGACTACCTCCTGATCCGGGATCGCGACAAAGCAGCGTTCGTCGGCCATTTCCGCGACTGGGTGAAGGCGTTCCTCGGCGACGACCCCCTCCAGAACGAAAACTATCCCAAGATCGTCAACGCCAAGCACCACGAACGCCTCCGCGGGCTCATGGCCGGCACGACCGCCGTTGTCGGCGGGACCTGGAACGACACGAAGATCGGACCGACGCTGCTGGACGGCGTAAGCCCAGAGGATCCGGTCATGCAGGAGGAGATTTTCGGTCCGCTCCTGCCGATCATCCCGTACGGAACCATCGACGAGGCGATCGCCTTCATCGAGGCCCGCGAACGTCCGCTCGCGCTCTACCTCTTCACGAACGACCGGAAGATCGAGAAGAAGGTCCTCGGCGCCGTCCGCTTCGGCGGCGGCACGATCAACGACACGCTGATGCACTTCGCCAGCACCGAGATCGGCGTCGGCGGCGTCGGCGAATCGGGGATCGGATCCTATCACGGGATCCGCTCGTTCGAGACCTTCACGCACGAGAAGGGGGTCTTGCGCCGCGCCACCTGGATCGACCTCGAGATCCGCTACCACCCCTACACGAAAGCCAAGGACGCCGCCATCCGGCGCTTCCTGAAATGATTGCGCCGGCAAGGCCGGAAGAAGGGAAACCACGATGAAAGCACTCATATTCTACGATTCCGTCTATGGCAACACGAAGAAGATCGCCGAAGCCGTCGCCGACGGGTTCCGCGAGTTGAAGGCGGAATGCCGCCTGATCCACGCCACCGAGGTCACCGCCGCGGCGGTCGCCGCCGCCGACCTCGTCGTCATCGGTTCGCCGACGCGCGCGTTCCGCGCGGTGGACTCCGTCGTCAAGGCGCTGAAAGATCCTGGAATCCCGTACGATGGGAAGAAGTTCGCCGCATTCGACACGCGCATCGACCCCGCCGACATCAAGTCCGGCTTCTTCCGCAGAATCGTGACGTCGTTCGGCTACGCGACCGATCAGATCGTCAAGCTCGCCGTCAAACGGGGCGCCGTCCCGGTCGCCGACCCGGTCGGATTCTGCGTCACCGGGAAAGAAGGCACGATCCTCCGCAAAGGTGAGGCGGAACGCGCTTTCGGATGGGCGAAAGCCCTGTTCGAGACGCATGCGAAAAAGTGAATGACCGTTCACGGAAACGAAGCGCCCGCCGCCCTGGCGGGCGCTTCTTCATTTCGGCGATGAAAAGGGTTTCATGGGCTTGCCAAGCGGCTCCGTTCATGGTAAAC
>Ga0172375_10001187_pt1 | contig 41857 bp, 45 predicted proteins | sample LakKiv1m_FD_114537 | JGI IMG/M metagenome (GOLD analysis project Ga0172375, IMG submission 114537) | Freshwater microbial communities from Kabuno Bay, South-Kivu, Congo - kab_092012_11.1m | ecosystem: Environmental > Aquatic > Freshwater > Lake | place: Democratic Republic of the Congo... | reverse complement strand
GCACTTGCACTGGCACAAATCGAAAAATTTAAAAATATTCTTGAGCTGGAATTCGAGGTTAGTCCGCAGAGATTTGGTCCCAGATATTCAGCTATATTAATCAGAAAGAAGAAATAGATGAAAAAACAAAAAACATCAAAAACAGCAGCGAAAAGAATTGTTAAGGTAACTGGTACTGGAAAAATTCTCAAGCGAAAAACACTTGCACAACACCTGGTGCACCGAAAAAGCAAGCGAACCATTAAGCAATCGGGTGTAAATACTGAGGTTTCAAGACCGGAAAAAAATAGAGTAAAAAGACTAACACCATACGGAGCAAAGTAATGGCTAGAGTAAAACGAGGCACAACAACCAAGGCTAGGCATAAAAGAGTTTACGAGCAGACAAAGGGTTTTAGACATGGCCGTAAAAATCTGATAAAGGTCGCGAAACAGGCTGCGGTTAAGGCCAAGAAAAATGCCTATATTGGACGAAAACAAAAGAAAAGAAATTTCAGATCACTTTGGATTATTAGAATAAATGCTGCCTGCAGAAAAAACGGAATCAGCTACTCGCAGTTCATCCATAAACTCCAGGAAAAAAAGATTGTTATTAATCGCAGAGAAATTTCTCAAATGGTTCTCGAAAACGATAAAGAGTTCAGGGCACTGCTGGAGAAAGCAACTAAGTAGACTCTTTTCTTCGAAAAAGTTTAAGTAGTACTAGGCAGACGCCAACGAAGATCAGACTATCCGCCAAGTTGAAAGATGGCCAAAACTTAAAATCGATAAAGTCGATTACCCCATCTTTAAATATTCTGTCGATCTGATTTGAAACGCCCCCAGCAATAATGAAGATGAGCGGTATTTTGTATTTTGGCTCACTAAAAAAATAAGCCGTCAAGACCAAAGCCAGGACGAGTAAAGTGATGACGAGATAAAAGTCAAACCTCGCCCCAACGCCAAATGCACCCCCATTATTTGAAGATAATAAAGACGGGTAGAACCTGACCACAATGAGCTTTGCTGCCTGGTCTACAAGGACCAAGGACAAAAATATGGCCAGATAAAGGTACCGTAATTTATTTCTTCGCATGGGTAGCGCAAAATTCTGCCTCGGGATAAGTCTTGAGTCGTCCCGCCTCGATCTGCTCTCCACATTTCGCGCAAAAACCATATTTGCCGTCTTCTATCCTCTTTAGAGCTTCTTTCAATTCTACAAGCTCTTTTTCGGTAGTTTTGTTCAACGCAAGTTTCTCCTCGAAGGCTTCGAACTCGAGAGCGTTGTCTTCGTTTGAAGAGCCAATATTGGCATAGGCCTTGCTTTGAGCTATCTGCTTAGACAAGCGATCAATGGCTCGCTCGATAACTACTTTTTGTGATGCGATGAATTTTTTGTCAATCATTTTTTTTCCTATATTCAAGATATTATATATTTGGCATTTCCTGTCAACTATGGTGATTGAATCTAACCATATTCTAAGGTAAAATCATTACTTAGCGCACTCGTAGCTCAGCTCCGACGTCCCGACTTAACGTCGGGAGACGGAGCCCCGACCAATGCGTCGGGGCTGGCTACCCGCCCGATCAGGTAAATTGATTCAGATAGAACACCGGTCTTTCGTGCAAGGAGCATCGTCTCCATTCGCGCCATCAGTTTGGTCGTATAGCTCAGTTGGTTAGAGCGCTTGATTCACATTCAAGAGGTCGCTGGTCCGAGTCCAGCTACGACCACCAAGATTTTAACGAGACTGGCCACAAAGGTCACTGGTTCGAATCCAGTCGAGTGCACCAAGGCATCATGTAGCTTGTTTGGACAAATTGAAAATTTATAAAAATACATAAAGGAATAGACGGGAAGGTTTTTGTTTGAGAATATTTTTGATAAGATCTGAGTATGCAAGAAATTGATGAGGATAAAAGAGAAGAGGAAATAGAGGAGCCCAAGAAAAACTTTGTGAATTTTCTGGTAAGTTTTTTTGATTTTATAAAAACAATCGCTGTAATTGTAATTCTTGCCTTCGTGATAAGAGTTTTTATTATTCAGCCGTTTATCGTTGAAGGTGAATCAATGGAACCGACTTTCAAGACGAAAGACTATCTGATAACAGAAAAAGTCTCCTACCGATTTAGACCACCCCAAAGGGGCGAAGTAGTCATTTTCAATCCACCAGATCGGTCCACGGAAAATTATATAAAACGCATTATTGGTCTACCGGGCGATCAAATAGAGATCAAGGAAGGAAACATTTACGTTAACAAAGAGAAGCTGATTGAACCATATTTGAACAGCATAGATAAAACACTCGTCTCGCAAAAAGAAGGATATACGACAGTATTGAAGGATGACGAGTATTTCGTTATGGGGGATAATCGTTCGCACTCTAGAGATTCAAGGGAGATCGGCTCAATTCCGAAACAGAATGTTGTCAGCAAAGTTTGGTTTAGATTGCTTCCGCTGGACCAAATAAGCACTTTTGCAGCCACTGACTATCGAAGTGTCCCACAGAACTAAATACTGCTTTTTATTTCTTCTAACAAAAGATCTATATTCTCGCCTTTTTTGGCGCTGATCGCAAAGGATCTAATTTTGTTTACAAATTTATAGCGATAAAGATTTTTAATCTCACCGGTAACTTTGTGTTTGAGCAGATCTATCTTGTTAATAACAACAATCACTTTCTTTTTTTTATCAACTGCTAGTTGCGCCAAATGAGCATCACCTCTTGTAAAACCCTCTTCGCCGTCAACAATCAAAAGAACGACGTCTGAGCGATCTATTGAATCTAGGGTTCTAAAAACAGAAAATTTTTCTACTCCAACCTCTCGCTTTCCCCTTCTTCGAAGTCCCGCCGTGTCGATAATCTCGACTTGCCTTCCATCGATTGAAAACATTTCATTAATACTGTCCCTTGTAGTCCCAGCAACGTCGCTCACAATCGAGCGCTCTTTTCCAATTAAAGCGTTAAAGAGAGTCGACTTACCAACATTTGGTCGACCAATGATCGCCATTTTCTTTATCTTCGATTTTTTCGCTTGTTCGGATTTAATATTCTTTGTTATCCTATCCAAAAGCTGCGCGACCCTTCTTCCGCTCGAGGCAGAAATAGGATAAATTTCCTCGATGCCGGCTTTTCGAAAATTGTCGCAGGAATTTTCTTCCTCAAGATTATCGGCTTTATTGCAAATGAGAATAATTTCTTTACCAACCCTGCGGGCTTTCTTGATAATTCCGCGGTCCGCGTCAGTTAAACCATCTTTATAACTAACGACGCAGAGAATTAAATCGGCCTCATTTAAACTTTCGCTGATTTGTTCTTGAGACAGTCTCTCGATCTCTTCGTTTTTAAAGCCAAAAAAATCAAATAAAACACCGGCCGTATCAATAATGGTAAAGTCCTTATTATCCCAGGAAGCGTCAGCAATAACCCGATCGCGAGTTGTACCGGGCTCTTTAGAGGTAACCGCTTGACGAAATCCTAATATCCGATTAAATAGAGTAGATTTGCCTACATTCGGCCGACCGATTATTGCAACTGAAAAAAAATGATGCATAATAAAATCTGTTTTGAATCCGAAAAAGTCTACCTTAAATATCATCAAATATCAAGTAAGGAGGTATTTTGCATAAGTATATCTTTGTCCTAGGCGGAGTAATGTCGTCAGTTGGAAAAGGCGTCGTTTCATCATCACTCGGCGCTATTTTTAAAAGCAAAGGATTTAAGGTCACCGCCATCAAAGCCGATCCTTACATCAACGTTGACGCGGGTACAATGAACCCCACGGAACATGGAGAGGTTTTTGTTCTAAACGACGGTGATGAAACCGACCAGGACATGGGTAATTATGAGAGGTTCTTAAACCAAGATCTATCTAGGGGAAACTACATGACGACCGGGCGCGTTTATCAAACGATGATAGAGAAAGAACGAAACCTGGAATATGGCGGAAAGTGTGTTCAGGTAGTGCCACACGTTCCCGAAGAGATAATTAGGAGAATAAAATCGGCGGAAACGGAAAATAAAGCCGACATTACAATAGTTGAGATTGGCGGAACTGTCGGAGAATATGAAAACTTACTCTTCCTGGAAGCGGCGAAAATGATGAAAATGACAGAACCGGAAAATGTCGCATTTGTTCTGGTTAGTTACCTGCCAACTCCCTCCAAGGTTGGGGAAATGAAAACAAAGCCTACCCAATATGCCTCGCGATCGCTAAATTCTGCAGGTATCCAAGCGGACTTTATCGTCTGTCGCGCTGAAGCAGAAATTGACGATAAGAGACGCGAAAAATTAGCAGTTTTTTGCATGATTTCACCGGAAAATGCAGTCTCCGCACCAGATGTTGAATCGATTTATGAGGTGCCGTTAATGTTTGAGAAACAGGATTTTGGTAATAAGGTCTTGAAGAAACTGGGGATTAAGCCGAGAAAATCAGACCTCAAGGATTGGAAACAGATCGTCGACAAAGCCAAGACCTCAAGAAAAACAGTTGAAATCGCGGTTGTTGGTAAATATTTCTTGACAGGCAACTACGTCATGTCGGATTCTTATATTTCGGTTATTGAGTCAGTTAAAATCGCCTGTTGGCACGAGGGGGTAAAACCAAAATTTAGCTGGGTAAACAGCGAGGCTTTTGAAAAGAATCCGAGGAGCATCAAGGATTTGAAGAAATATGACGGAATCATTGTGCCTGGCGGTTTTGGATCGCGTGGAATTGAAGGGATCGTGATGACTGCGCGCTTTGCAAGAGAAAATCGGATACCTTATTTCGGGCTTTGTTACGGCATGCAAATCGCAACTATAGAATTCGCGCGAAATGTAGCCGGCCTACAAGATGCTAATACTCAAGAGATTAATCCAGAAACACCTCATCCCGTTGTTCACATTATGAACGACCAAAAAGCCAAGGTAGAGCAGAAGGATTTCGGTGGATCGATGCGCCTTGGTGCCTATGATTGCAAACTAAAGCCAGGGACCGTCGCTCAGGCTGCCTATAAAAAGACAGTTGTCAGCGAAAGACATAGGCATAGATATGAGTTTAACAATAAATATCGCGAGCAGTTCGAAAAGCTAGGATTGGTAGTTTCGGGAGTCAATCCGCAAAGAGATCTTGTCGAAATCATTGAAATAAAGAATCACCCATTCTTTGTCGGCGTTCAGTTCCATCCCGAATTTAAATCGAGATTTCTGTCTCCGCATCCATTGTTTAGGTCGTTCATCAAGTCCGCAAAGGGAAAATTTTAAGCACTTCTTCAGAAAAACCGTATAATCTATAGAGTAAAATGTAATAAAGGAAATAAATGCTAGTTCCACCATGCGGGTGTTAAATAACACTCAAACAAAAACAGCCAAATCAGGCTGTTTTTGTTTTGACTTGTTGAGAAACAGGATCAAATAAGGTAGAATTTTGACGTACTCCGGGATCGCCCCGTCATACGACGGGGCCCTATCGAATGATAGGGTCTATGAAGGAAATATGTATTTTGTTTATATCCTTTATCTTGTAAAAACCAAAAAATTATATACAGGATCCTGCAGTAACTTAAAAAATAGATTGACACAGCACAAGCGAAACAAGTGTATCTCCACAAAGAACAAGGAACCAATTCTAATACACTACGAGTGTTATAAATTAAAATCTGATGCTACAAGAAGAGAGCGATATCTCAAAACCACTAAGGGGAAGAGATTCCTCAGGCAACAGATTCGCGATTTGATAAAAACATTGTATTCCGGGATCGTCTAACGGCAGGACAGCGGCCTTTGAAGCCGTCAATCTTGGTTCGAATCCAAGTCCCGGAACCAAGGGGCGCGAAACCCGTAAACAACGTCTTTCCCCAGGATACATTCTGACAGTTAAAAATAAGCATTTGATGTTATGGACCTATCAACGATTCAAAACAGAATCAGGATGATCGAAGAACTTGAATCAGACAACAAGAAGTTGAAGGATATGTTAAAGAGTGAACTCGAAAATGACGAGTCGTATCAGACGGCTAATTCAAAAGCCAAAGAAGCACTGACAGCAAGGCGTGTAGCCAAGGAGAGGGCTTTTGCCAATCCGGGGTGCGAGGGAACGATCGCCGACGTTAAAGCCAACAATGAAGAGATAAGCACACTGCGCGAGATTCTTTCAGCTGAATTAGCAGAATATTATGGCAAGGAGAAGACTGACAAAATTGTTGGACACGACGGCCAAGAAAGAAAATTCAAACTAACTGTTCATCTTGCCCCTAGCTATAAAGATTGATTAACATTAAGCTCGATAAATGACAGATATCTTGATCGATATCAAAAACGAACTAGAGCAATCGTCAAAAAGCCGTGATGATAATGAGATAGCATTTGTTCAAAAATATCTAGGTACTAAGCGGAAATTCTTGAACGTGAAATCCAAGAACCGCGACCTGATTTTAAGGCAAACCGCCAAGAGTTTCGAGGAGATGCCAGAGAGAGAAATTCAGAGGGTTTTAGACGAAATGTTTCACTCAGACATATTCGAACTTGTTAATTTTGGTGGAAAGCTGTTGGCAAAATCACAAAAAGCTCGCAATCTCGTCACTTTTGAATTGCTTGAAAAATGGCTTGCGCCGACGACCGGTTGGGCGGAGTGCGATAGCATTTGTCAGTCACTCTTTAGCGAAGCAGAAGTTTCGGATATGTGGAAGACGTGGAAAAAAAATATTTTAAAGTTTTCAAGAAACGAGAACATCCAACTCCGCCGTGCCAGCCTGGTTTTACAGTGCAGGCCGTCGCGTAGTTCAGTTGATCCCAAGCTGCGAAGGATAGCATTTGAGACGATCGGAAGATTGAAAGGCGAAAAAGAAGTTTTAATCACAAAAGCAGTTTCGTGGTTGCTTCGTTCGTTGGCTGTAAAAAATGGGCCTGAAGTACTCCAGTATTTACAAGCGAACCAGGAATCCTTGCCGAAAATCGCATACCGCGAGACAATGAAAAAGATTGAAACGGGGAAAAAATAATTTCTTCTTGCAAGGAGATGTTTTATGGATGAGAAGCCGCAAGACAAAGTCCATGTATCAAAATTGCTTTGGTTGCCTCTTGTTATTGTTGTAGTAGTTTTAATCGTTGCTTTGGCAGCAAAAATATTTCTCCAATCCCATAAGAAACAAGATACGAGTAGCATCCCTCAACAAATTCCGGTAAACAAATCATCGCAAAAATACTTTGAGGTATTTCCAGTTCGGTTTGAAGATTTTGTTCGGCCCGCTAAAATGTACGGTCTTTGGCCCTATGGGGTAAGGGGCAATAATAACCAATCCCACAACGAAGGTCATCCGGGCTGGGATTTTGAGCTGAAAAAAGGCTCGCCAATATATGCCATCACCGATTTGGAAATTATGCAGATTCATGACGGCGACCAGTCTTCGGGCGGCGTGGTGCCAAAAGTAATTGAGGCCTCGGCAAATCTTGCGGATGGCAGACACCATATTGTCTATCACTCGGTAACAAATATTCGCCCCGAAGTTGTCGAGAGGGCAAAAATTAAAGCCGGAACCATACTTGCTGACGTCGGATATCCGCTTTCATCTGATTCGGCAATGATTCATTTTGGTATATTTGGAGTACGAGATAGCGTTGGTTCGTGTCCGACAGATTTCTTTTCACCGGATCTTTTGCCAATAATCCAGCAAATTATCAGCATTTCCAAAGATCAAAACACCGGAAAACCGTTTGCCTCCGCCTGCGTTGGCAGAATTAGCAGGCAAATTTACGAACAAAACTTCCCCGATCGCGTCCAATATCTTGAAGGTGGTGAGCCGTGGGAGTGATGGAACGTTGATAATAACTTAATCCAGTTACAGGGCAAGATATGAAAGGTAGGTAAAAATGTCCGAGCTGAAGTTAAACGAGAAAGGTGAAACGGGTTGCTGTTCGAAATTTGACCCCAAGCCCTGGGACGAAAAGACGTTTGAGTGGCGAGATAAGCTGTTTGTGAAAGATTCAGTTTCGAGCTTCTTGCACATACCGTTGAATATGGGCAAAAAGATTACCAAAAACATGTCCCTGATCGAAAAAGCTCAGGCACAGGAAGATTATCAGCTGATGTTAAGCGATGAAAGGTCCAGCTGGGGGTCAGACATCTATATATTGCAGTTAAAAAAGATGTACCGGGAGCCGAGATGGCGAAAATTAGTGGAATCTTTTTGACAAAGGTATTTGATGGGCCATTTCAAATGGCCCCGCAATGGGCTAAGGGAATGGAGAACTTCGTCGCTTCAAAAGACAAAAAAATTAAAAAGCTCTACTTCTCGTACACCACTTGCCCTAAGTGCGCGAAAAAATACGCGCACAACTACGTTGTCTTAGTAGCCAAGATATAACTATCCAGATAAAGCTACATCTGATTATTAAGCAGCGCGGAGCCTATTCGTCAGTCAACCTAAACTTCCAAACCGAGAACAAAAGGGCCGCAACTATCCACGCTGAAACAATATAAATATTTTGCGGGTTACTAAACGGTGACAGCCCCTCCGACGATACTCCTCTTAGTATCCTCAAAAGTGGCGAAAGGGGTAGGTACTGAACGATTGAAAATAACCATCTCGGAAGAGAATCGATTGGGAAAAACACGCCCCCCAAAAACATCATTGGGATCGTGATAGCCGTTCCCATTCCCTGAGCGGCATCGGTTGTTTTTGAAAGAGAGGCAATGACAAAACCCAACAACTGGAACAGAAGAGCTCCCAACATAGCTACGCCAACAAGCACATAAACGTTTCCGTAGATATTCGCGTCAAACATATAAATGCCTATCGCAAGAATCACGGCAATTTGGGCGAGATTAAGCATCAGCCGCGAAATAACCTCAGCCAATATAAAAGCCCAAGTGGGGACCGGCGTTGTCGTAATCCTCTTCAAAATTTTATCCTCGCGATACTTGCTCATTGAAACAGCTATTCCGATAACAGACGAGTTCATCACCGAAAGGCCTAAGATTCCGGCCAAAATAAAATCATAGTAGGAAAGTTTTTTATCATTTGTCTTCTCCTCTTCGAAAAGAAACACTTCATCAGCGCCTTGAATTTTTAGATTGAGCTGGCTCAAAAATTTATCAGTAAAACCAGTTAATCCGGCATTTATCTGCGCATTGCCCGGATCAATTACGAGCTTCATTTTCTGCTCGGGTATTTTAACTTTTTCGGGCATGATAACCTGACCGTTAGGCAAAATCTGGACCTGGGGCGCTTTTTGCTCCGGCAAATCTCCAAAACCCTCTGGAATCTCAACAGCCGCAACTATCTTGCCACTTTTTATCTGAGCTCTTGCTTCATCGATATCAAGATCTTTTTCTACCTTATAAATCTCGGCCTCCTCTAGAGCCTCGACATATTTCGTGCTTATTTGGGAATCAGAATGATTAACAATTGCGACGGTTCCGTTCTTAGCGTCTTTGCCGAAAAAGAATCCGAACATAAACGAAAAGAGGAGTGGAAACATAAAAGCCCAGAACAAGGCCTGCCTGTTTCGAACCATCATCTTAATATCTGCAAATAGTAATTTCCAAAACATGATTATTCTCCGATTGTTTTTCCCGTTAAATCGATAAATAAATCCTCGAGGGTCGCCTGACCGACCTGAATACTGTCCGGATTTAGTTTTTGTACTAATGGCAAGGCTTTATTGAGGTTTTCCTTTGTTTTGATACGCAATACAAAATGATTCTGTTTTCCAAAAAGATTTTCTACATTACCGAACTTGACTGCTTTGGCAAAGATCTTTTTGTCAACCTTATGCTCTATAACAAAACTTATCGTGAATGGATTTTCGGATTGCTCAATCAATTTGTGCGTATCATCCATCGCCAGGATTTTACCTTTTTCCATAATTGCGATTCGATCACAAAGAACCTCCGCCTCTTCCATATAATGGGTCGTCAGAACAATGGTTTTACCCTTTTGTTTAATTTCGGAGATTAAATGCCAGAGATTTCGTCTCGCCAGCGGATCAAGGCCGGTGGTCGGTTCATCCAAAAACACTATCTCGGGGTCATTGACCAGACTGGCAACGATTGAGAATCTTTGCTTCTGACCACCGGAAAGTGAGTTTACATACGAGTTCGCCTTTTCTTCAAGATCGACCATTCGTAGAAGTTGCATAGAATCAACGTCACTTCCATAAAATGAACAAAAAAGTTGAATTATCTCTTTGAGTTTTAAAAAATTGTAATAAGCGGAAGATTGAAGTTGAACGCCGATTTTGTTCTTGATCGTTTTTTGATCGCGCCTCGAATCCAATCCTAGAACTTTCACGTTTCCAGATGTAGCTCTCCTTAGACCTTCGATTATCTCAAGCGTGGTTGACTTCCCTGCCCCATTTTCTCCAAGCAGTCCAAAGACCTCCCCCTCGTAAACATCGAAGCTAATATCATCCACAGCACTCTGTTTCCCATACTTTTTGACAAGATTTTTAACTTCAATAACTTTTTTCACGCGCTTTCGAGTATGTCACGCAAGCACAAAAAAATCAAGATTTGACACTCCCTCCATTGCCAAAATCGGCAAAATATGCTACTATTTTGCCGTTAGAGTGAGTGGTCGAGCACTATAACTAACTAATAAGTAAGGTAAGAAGAAGAGAACATGGAAGACGAAAAAAGATTGTTTGTTGGCAATCTACCCTATAGTGTTGACGACCGCCAGCTCGAAGAGATTTTCTCTAAAGCCGGAAAAGTCGAATCAGCAGCAGTTATCACTCAAAGAGAAACTGGCAGAAGCAAGGGTTTTGGATTTGTCGAAATGGCAACGGCAGAAGAAGCCAAAGCTGCTATCGAGCAATTGAACGATAGCGAAGTTGACGGCAGAAAGATTGTTGTCTCAATCGCAAGACCAAAACAACCAAGAGAATAAGTAGATAATAAAAAGATTTAAACCTCGTCCGATTTTATGGCATTTTACAACCCACCACGGTTGAAGAAGTATAACTATGACCCACAATCTGAAGAACCGTATCGGCTCTCAAGATCAGGCATAGATCTCTTCGCAGAATGTCCGCGATGTTTTTATCTGGACAAGCGGCTTGGCATCGGCAGGCCACCTGGCTACCCCTTTTCATTAAATGCAGCAGTTGACTTCCTTTTGAAAAAAGAGTTTGACGTCCACAGAGCCAAGGGTACCAGCCATCCCCTGATGGACAATTATCACATCAACGCCGTTCCATTTGCGCATAAGGACCTCGATGAGTGGCGCGAGAATTTTAAGGGAATAAAATATCACCACAGAGATACAAATCTTTTAATAACTGGCGCAATCGATGATGTTTGGATTAACGACAAAAAAGAGCTGATAATTGTCGATTATAAGGCGACTTCGAAAGACGGCGAGGTAAATCTCGACGCTGATTGGCAGGATGGCTATAAACGCCAGATGGAGATCTATCAGTGGTTGTTTCGCCAAAACGGTTTTACAGTTTCAAAAACAGGTTATTTTGTATATTGCAACGGAATTCGCGACAAAGAGGCCTTTAACGGAAAACTTGAATTTAATATTAAACTGATACCTCACGAGGGAAGCGATGAATGGATCGAATCCACCCTTTGGAAGGCGAAAGATTGCCTTAACAGCGCAAATCTGCCCCAAGCCAGTCAAGACTGTGATTATTGTAAATACAGAAAACTGACTCAACAGATTGAAAAAAGTCAAAATGATGTAATGGTTGCCGATCAAGTAGAGGAAAAAAAGGAAGAGAAATTTAGCTCGGGTAAACTGTTCTAAAATACTTTTATAAAAGAGAATGGCCCCCGTCGGTGACGGGGGCCATTTGGCATGCGTGTCGTTCGCTGGCCTGGCGAGATGCTAGCTCTCCAGGCCATGGGCCCTACTGATCCCCGAATGGATCCTCGGCAGGGGTGGCGGGAGCGACGGGGGGTTCGGCGGAAGTCTCCTCGCCACCCGGCTCATCGGCATGGCCCGGGCAGCGCATGTTGCCGCAGCCGCAACGGCCGTCGCCGTGGCCGCTACCCCGGCGTCCGAGCAGAGCCTCGAGCAGGTCCGCGTGCGGGCCACCGACCTCGATGACTTCGTAGCCCGGCATGGCGCGCGGGAGAGCGTCGCCCAGGCCTTCGCCCGGACCGACCACGATCGGGTCGCCCATGATAGTGCCCATACCCGAGCCACGTCCGTACATCCCGGCGTCCATGATCCGCCCACCGTATGGGCCGGACATTATGGCGCCGAGGATCGCGGCGTAGGCGAGCATGACCTCGTTCCGACCCGGCTCGCCTTCTGCCACGAGAGACCGGAACTTCTCCATGGATTCGGCGACCGTGCTCTCGACGATGACCGCCATGCTGCGACCAAGGATACCCTGGACGATGGTCGGGGCAAGCTCACCCTCGGCGAACTGTACCAACCGCCATTCGTCCCTAAGGCCCTCACGCAGCATGACCTCGAGGTCCTCGGACGACGTGCGGTCGACGACGAAGTCGACCGTGTTCGGCGAGAGGAACGGCACCTCGGCGACACGCGCCACGGCCCTGAGCACCTCGAACACGACGGCACCCTCGTGCTCCTCGGGGATGATCTCCTCGAGGCGCGACCAGACCTGACGGAGCAGGTTTTCGGCCAACGTGCCGGTATCTGCCGTGGCCCACTCTTCCTCGGTGAGGTTGAGGATGGCCCCCGCGCTATCCGCGAGGATCCTCCACCCCGGCTTCTTCGGCGTACTCTTTGCGTCACGCTCTGCGTCTCGCTCTGACATGGTCTACTCCCTCTTCCTTGTGTGATGGACGCGCAAATGCGTCCTCGGTGTGAAACACTTTGTAAATGAACGACAACGACAAGGGGAAATTATAAATAAAAAAAGATCGCTTGTCAATACTCGTGGTTAGTATATTGTAAATATAAATAAGAGATAAAAATGGCTAATATTTTGTTCGTGGTTGCACCGAATGGTTTCCGTGATCAGGAGTACTTCACTCCGAAGGAAATTTTTGAAGAGAACGGTTTTGAGACGCATACCTCGTCGATAATTCTCGGAGATCTCCAGGGAGCAGATGGTGGCACGACGGCCGCGTCAATCCATCTAAATGAGGTTAATATTGAGGAATTTGACGGGGTCGTGTTCGTTGGCGGTCCAGGTATGACTGAATTACTTGACGATGTTGAGATGGTAAAATTGGCCAAGTCCTTTTTTGAAACCGAAAAACTAACAGCAGCAATTTGTATCGCCCCAGCCGTTCTGGCTAATGCAGATATAATCGAAGGCAAAAAAATCACCTCTTGGGCGGGAGTAGAAAATAATATAAAGAAAGCGGGCGGTATATTCACAGGGAAAAGAGTTGAACAGGACGGCAACATCATAACTGCAGATGGCCCAACCTCCGCTAAACTATTTGCTAATGAAATTATGGAATATTTTCAAAACAAACGATAAAATTTGACAACAATTAGATTAAGCAATATCATTGACGCAATGGAAAAACGCAAGATATATACGTAGACGCAAAGGACCCACCCGGGTCCTATTTTGTTACTTGACAAGGAGGTGAAATGCAAATGAACGAAGCGCGAATACGCCAGATCGTCGGTGGGTGCGAGACAGCACCGGTATGCCTGAAGGTAGCCGCCTACCGATTGGCAGACGCCATCCACGACGGCCAAGTGCGCAAGTCGGGCAAGCCCTACATCACTCACCCAGTAGCAGTCTGCAAAGCGATTGAAGACTTCCCGATCTACGACTCAACCGACGAAGCAGTTGCACTGCTCCACGACACCCTCGAGGACCTAGACCGGCTTAACGGCCAGCGTGACCAGGCAGAACGGGACATCGCGGACGCGATCCAGAGTTGCTGCGGAAGCGATGTCTACACGATGGTCCGCCTGATGGCCAAGGACGGCGTGAGCGAAGAGGAGTATCTGTGGCGCATCGCCACAAATCCCCGCTTCCCCCGCCTGGCCTTGATCAAGCTGAAGGACCGTCTCGCCAATATGCACGACTGCGCCCTGCCATGTGAGCATCATCAGTGGTTCCTGAACTACGCCCAGAGAGCCATTGACGAGGTCTACCCCTGGCTAGTTGCGCCATACCTCTCGACCTCGTCGGTGGCAGCGGACACCAGCTACGCGATCCACCTGTGCAACCTCATTACCCGGCAAGCCGAAGCCATCCTACGCGGACACAGCAAACTGCCCATCCTGGCCAGCCATTCACTCACCCTCGCCTCCTAACCCCCGGCGACCCCCAGGGTCGCCGCCCCGGCCCCCCTATCATCCGACAGGGGGGCTTTGCGGTTGTTGCAAGTTCGTCTTTTGTTCGGTATTGTTAATTTGATGCCGGAACAAAATCAAGTTCAAGAAAAGATCGACGTACTCGCCCGCTTCGATAAGAGTGGCGTTACTCCCCTGTTGTTTAAATATGGGGAACGCACAATCAAAATAGAATCAATCGATCTCAAATATTCGTCACGCTCCGGAACGGTCGACTTCTATACTTTTCACGCCAGCACCAAGACTGCAAGTTACAAGATCACCTATAACAGCCAAAGTCTGGTTTGGATACTTGAAGAAATATCCGCAGATTAATTTTCAATTTGAAATTTTACAATTTGAAGTCAATGACCAAATTAGCAATGTTTAAAAACTTGAGCTTGAAAATTGAATTTAAATTTTAAATTGAAATTTTTAAATTTTACAAATGCGTATTATTACTCACATCGACATGAACAGTTATTTCGCCTCGGTCGAACAGCAGTCGCGGCCACACCTTCGAGGTAAACCGATCGCCGTTACCGGACCATCCAAACGCTCTATCATCATCGCCGCATCGGTCGAGGCCAAAAAATTCGGCATCAAGACGGGAACCCTGATACCGGACGCCCTTAAGCTTTATCCAAAAATTATTCTGGTCAGATCAGATTGCGTCAAATACGAAGCGATTTCACGACAGCTTTTTGAAATTTTCATCAGCCACACACCCCAAACCGAAATATTTTCAATCGACGAAGCGTTCCTGGATCTCAGCGATCGAGCACGTAACTTTGAGGAAGCGAAGTCGATTGTTGAAGAAATAAAGCAGGAGATACATCAACGTCTCGGGTCGAATATAAGATGTTCTGCCGGCATCGGAAGCAACAAGTTTATTGCCAAACTCGCATCAGAGGCCAAGAAACCAGATGGCCTAACTATTATTGCACCGGGCGAAGAGATTGATTTTCTAGACCGGTTCAAGCTTGACGATGCTTGCGGAATCGGACGGCGTACAAAGGACCATCTTGCTCGGCTCGGCATAAATTCTTTTAAAGATTTACGCGCCGCTGACCAAACCACGTTGACACTCTCCTTCAATTCCTACGGATTAAAGCTTTATAATATTGCCAGGGGTATCGATTTTGATGCGGTCAGACCATATTACAACCAAAATCAGATCAAATCTATTTCGCGATCTAAAACCCTAAAGAGCAATGTCTTCGACAGGGATGAAATAGCAAAAATCATTTTATTTTTTTGCCAGGATATTGCCGCAAATCTTAAAGAGAAAGGACTTCTATCGGGGGCGGTTGGTCTATATCTTCGCTATGGCGACTTCAGCGGACAGGCACAACACAAGGTGTTCAAGAGACCAACTGACACAGGCGCCGATCTCCACTTTCACCTAAAACAGATTTTAAAGAAAATGACGACATCAAAGCCGATCCGAAAAATCGGAGTTTGGAGCTCGAATTTGACCCCAAATAACGGTCAGCTTTACCTGTCGGAAGAATTTTCTAAAATCAGAAAGCTAGAAGTAGTAAGCGAACAAATTAACAAAAAATTCGGGCGGCGGATCACCTGCCCCGCTTCAATCACCAACCTCAACTTGACACCATCGCCCAGCTACGGATTTAAAAAAGATATATTTTCTTGATAAAAAACTAAACTGTGTGTATGCTTCGCGGTAAACGGTAATACTACGCACGAAGGGACGTGTGGCCATGAAAAGAAAGAAGCTGTTTTGCGCCTTGGCTGCCGTGGGTGCAACGATCGCCTTGTGGGCAGTCTTTTCCCTGCACATTGGCCATCCGGCCACACCGCTCGAAGTACTGGTCGCGATTGGTCGGGGCCTAGAAGTCATCGCAGACTCTGGCTAACTGCCGTATCACGACCGTCCGTCGTCCCAGGTCCGCCGCGCCACGGCGGACCTGCTCGTTGATAAGCCCTTGACAGCGTTTCCCTTTTTGGTTTGAGTTGTTATACTTAAATCGAGAGAAAAAATAAGGTTTGTAGGAAGGAGGTGCGTGTAAAATGTCAGACGATCAAGACCAGATGACAAAAGACGAGGAAGTTGAAGAAACTCCCGATGCAGAAGAGCCCGAGGCCGAAGAAGAAGCCGAGACCGAGACAGAAGAGGCCGAGGAATGGAAAGAAGATGAGGGTGACGAAGAAGCCGAGGAGGAAGAACCTGCTGAGGATGAGGAAGCTGAGGCCGAGGAAGAAACCGAAGACGAGCAATAATCCTCGTTAAAATCAAATATTAGCAAAAAAGAGCCCGTACGGGCTCTTTTTTGCATTATTATTTACTGATAGTATTTAAGAAGTGGGAACTACATTAGTTATTATTTGGATTATTGCGACAAGCCTATATTTACGCGCCTCGTTTTTGGCTCAAGGCAAGGTCAAGACAAAACTTTTTAGAAGTGAGACCTTTTTACTTGAGCAAAAAATAACTGCCGTTCTTTATAGTTTAGGTGCGATTGTTTGGTTTCTGATGGATTTCAAATATTTGGGGTATTTATTCTTGGCAAACTTGATTGTTACTTTTTTATTTTATCTTCAGCCGACCCCAAGGACAACAAAAAAACTTTTATATATATTTCTATTTTTAAACGCAGTTTTCGCGACCGAGCTCGTTCTCATCTTGACTTAAAGTCAACATTTGATACATTTTTCTCCATTCAATAAAGAAAGGGTAATATGAAACAAATAGTATCCGCTCTGGCTTTCGTTCTAATAATCCTTGCGCCCCTTTTTGCGCAAGGCGAGACATCAAGCTCAGCAGACTCATCAGGCAACGCTTCCGCTGCTGCAGTTGCAACAGACGAAAACGGTTCAAGTATTTCTACTTCGGGAGAAAATGCTTCGATCACCATTTCGGTCGAGGAGCCATCTTTCGTCGTGACTACTGCTGACTCGACGATTGGTATCGGCGAAAATAAAACCATCGAACCTATTCCGAGCAGTAATGAAAGCGTAAAATCGATTTCAGACGAGAATAAAGCAGCTTGTAACGTTTCGGCGGAAAGAATCGATGATTTAACCGGAGCATTAAAAGATTTTTCACCCGTTAGCGATAGAACTGTAAAAATTCTAAAACTTTTGGCGGTTTCTATTATAGCCATCGCTATAGTTTTGGCTTTACAGATCATCATTCTCGTGAGACTAAGCCAGAGAAGATCCAGAACAACGCGCATCGAAGAGGGACTAAACAAATTTTAAAGTTTCAGCTACAATATAATTAATAAGCCAGGTAGTAGAAATTTGATCGCTGTCGCTCGCCCCGTTTTGAAAATCTGGTGAATGATTTTGAAAAGGTTTTATTTAGTGTAGAATTAGAATGATTTAATTGAAAATTATCAAATTTTCACTACCTGGAAGGAGGAAAATGAGAAAAGTATGTTTGTTGTTGTTCGTAGCGGCAAGCGCATTAGTACTTGGCGGATGTCAATCTACAAGCAATCAAACCTCGGACGAAGCAGAGAGCGCAATAATCCCTGAAGGAGTATCTCAGGATGCGGTCAATACGCCGCCATCACCACCGGAGCCGACCAGACCGGCTGGAAACTAAAAGTACTTTTTAAAGCAGGCTCTACAAGGAGCCTGTTTTAAATCAAAGATGAAAAACCACAAAAGAGTTCCGGACTTCAGCATTGAAAACGACCTCTTAGCGAAGGGAATAACGAGGGTGTGCGGTATCGATGAGGCCGGAAGGGGCGCCTGGGCAGGGCCGATTGTTAGTGCGGCCGTCATTTTAAATATCAAAGATAAAATAGCGGGTATAGATGATTCTAAAAGGATAAAACCCGAGTTGCGGACAAGGCTATATTCGCAGATTAAAGAACGGGCCGTTTCTTTTGGTGTTGGCATGGCAACCGTCGATGAAATCAACAAACACGGCATCCAAACAGCGACTTACTTGTCATATCAACGAGCCATTGAGCAAATTATACCCTCCCCTGATTTTATAATTATCGATCATTATCGATTACCAAGTACACAGATCGCGCAAATGTCAGTTTCTTTTGGCGACCAAACCTCTCTATCTATTGCCGCGGCTTCGATCCTGGCCAAAGTTGAGCGCGATATGATTATGTGTAAGTTGTCAGAAAATGAACTTGCTTATGGGTTTGGCAGTAATTTCGGATATGGGACAAAAGCCCACCAAAGAGCGATTTTAAAGGCGGGTCTGTGCGAAAATCATCGGGTAAAATTTGTGGGGAAATTGCTAAACCGAGAACGTCAGAAAGAATTATTTGACAATTAACCTAAAAGAGCCCTATATTGATCAAAGGAGGAAAATTAGATGAAAAAAATAAACATGTCTGGATTGAAGAAAGTGTTGACGCCAGTATCAAAGTCACTGTTAATCTATTTGGCTTATTTCATTCTAGCCGAGATTGTTATCTCTGGCGGAAGGTATGAACGAGATATTTATCTTTGGATAGTGATCTTTGTTCTGGTGATTATGATGGAGACTTCTTTTGTCTGGTCAGCAAAAATTTCGAATTTTAGACAGGCAGTAATTACCGGATTATGGTATGCAATACCGATAGTCGCCCTCGATTATTTGATTACAAATCTACTACTTGAGAAAAACTCGCTGAGTATATTTAAGAGCTGGGAAACAATCACCTTATACGCACTTACTCTCGTCATTCCTGTGGCCATATTTTTTAGAAAAAGCAATAAAGCAGCAGATAATCAGGTTGACGAGCTATTGACAAACCATAAGCCAACCTTATAATCAGATTGTAGATCGAGAAATAAAGCAAAATAAGAGAGGAGGTGGGTGAAAATGGCCTATAGTCAAAAATCGAAAAAGACAGGTGAGGAATATTATCTGCACTCAAAGGAAGTAACGCTCAGAGGCGGTAGAAAACAAACAATCTACTATTTTGCGAGAGTAGCAAAAGACAACGCATGCGATCTTCCAGCAGGTTATGAAGTAATGGAGAACTCAAGAACCGGTCTTCCAATGCTCAGAAAGAGCAAATAACAATCAAATAAAATCAAAAACCCCGCATCCTTGCGGGGTTTTTGATAGGCCGAGATTGAGAAGTCATCGCAGATGATTGATTTTTTGTTAGAAAAATGGTATAAATTCTGCCGAAGCTAGATTATAATAATATAAAAATGAGAAAGGCTGATCAGCTCTTAACTTTTCTAACGCTCCCAGTAGACCTCATTATGGTTCTCGGAGCTTTTGTTTTGGCATACGTAGCCAGATCGAACGCCATCCCCCTTCCCGTAATTTATATTTGGCCGTTTGATCAGTATATAACTTTGGCGCTTTTGCTCCTACCGATTTATGCTGTCGCCTTTGCCTTCGCAGGGTTGTACTCGAAAGAAAGAAACCGAATGAAAGAATTCGGACAGATTGTTGCGGGAGCCAGTCTTGGAGCAATGGCTGTCGTTCTCTGGGTCTTTTTAAATAGAAGCGATTTTTTCTCAAGACTAATTGTTTTTTACATTTGGATTTTGTCGATTATAGGCGTTGGGTTCGGACGGACAATTATCAACTTTATTAAAGCAAACCTGTATGTGTTCGGTGCAAAGAAAAAAAACCTGGCAGTTGTAGGCTCCTACAACGAAACAGCCAAGCATATTGTGAAACAAATCGAGCAAAGACCATCGCTTGGCTATGAACTCTCCGGTCTCATTTCAGCTCACCCGGCTGATGGAATCAAAAGACTTGGGACTCCTGCGGAAATAAAAGAAATTATAAACAGGGAAAAATTGGATGAAGTTATTGTTAGCGATCCGTCGATTACAAACGGCGAACTTTTCAATATCATGAGAACCTGTCAAGAAAAAGAGGTCGTATTTAAGGCCGTACCGACACACGCCCAAGTTGGTGCTCGTACACTCCAGTTTGACGCCTTCGCAGGCATTCCTATGATTGAATTCAAAGGCACACCGCTAGATAGCTGGGGGGTTGTTTTCAAAAGATTGTTTGACCTGCTTGGGTCACTAGTTGCAATAATCGTACTATCGCCCCTGATGGCCCTGATTGCGATATTAATAAAGATCGATTCCAAGGGCCCCGTGATTTATAAAAACGTAAGAACCGGTAATAAGGGAAACTTTAAGACACTAAAGTTTAGAACGATGTTTACTGATATGTGTACTGGAGACGAATACGGGGGCTCACGCGCCGAAGAGCTCGAAGACAAGCTGATAGAGGAGAAAAATATTAAGAAGGGCAGCGCTGTTTATAAGATTGCCGGAGATCCAAGAATAACAAAGATTGGTTCTTTCTTGCGCAAGACCAGCTTGGACGAACTTCCGCAGTTTTTTAATGTCTTTATTGGAAACATGAGCCTGGTCGGTCCCCGCCCACATCAACCAAAGGAAGTTAAACATTATTCGGACGAACAGAGAAAACTTCTGTTGATTAAGCCGGGTGTTTCGGGGTTGGCACAGATATCGGGCCGTTCCGATTTAAGTTTTGATGAAGAAGCAAGACTCGATATATTTTACCTAGAAAATTGGTCGATCTGGCTTGATTTCTACATAATACTTAGAACGTTCGGCGCTGCTGTCAAAGGCAAGGGGTCTTATTAAATGAAGAGAGAGAAAATAGCTGTCGTCGCTGAGTGGCTAACTTGGCGCGGTGGTGGCGAAACGGTTCTCGATGCCATCCTTGAAACATTCCCTGATGCCGATCTGTTTTCAACAGTATACAACGAAAACAAGCTGCCCGAGTATCGAAAATTCCATCCAAGAACGTCGTTCCTGCAAAAAATTCCCTTAGTAAACAAAAAACACCAGCTTATTCCTCCGCTTTTGCTAAAGGCAATCGAAAGCATTGATCTTGAGGGTTATGATCTTATTATCTCCCTGTCCTCAGCTATCGGTAAAGGAATAAAACGACCAGAGGGAGCCGTCCATGTATGTTATTGTCATACGCCAATGCGTTACGTGTGGCAAAGTGATATTGACGATCGATTAGTCAAGTTACCGCTTGGAAAATATTTCTTAAACTATTTAAAGAACTGGGATCTTAGAACCAATAAAACCGTGAACTATTTTTTAGCCAATTCCAAAAACACGGCCTCGAGAATAAAGAAATTTTATAATAAGGATGCGACCGTTATCTATCCACCTGTGAAAACGATCCCACCACTTAATATCAAAAAAGGTAATTATTATTTGTGTCTTGGCCGACTTATTCCCTACAAAAGATTTGACCTTGCCATCGAGGCCTTCAATATGCTCGGACATAGATTGATAGTCGCTGGGGACGGACCGGAAGCTGCAAAACTGAAAAAAATGGCAAGGGAAAATATTCAATTTGTCGGAGCGGTAAATAATGAAAGAAAATATCAACTGCTCTCTGGCGCAAAAGCTTTGATCTTTCCCGGCGAAGAAGATTTTGGTATCGTACCAATAGAGGCCATGTCCCAAGGGACACCGGTTATCGCATACGGCAAGGGCGGGGCGCTTGAAACAGTAGTTGACGGAAAAACGGGCGTACTCTTTAACGAACAAAGCGCGGAGTCAATTTATAATGCCGTGAAAAAATTTGAGAAAATCAAGTTTGCAGATTCCGATTTACTAAAACAACCAGAAAAATACTCATTGAAAAGATTTCAAAAAGAAATTAGAGAATTTATAGAAAAAATTTAGACGGAGGACATATGGATATAGCAGATTATTTAGCAATCATAAAAAGGAATCTGGCGGTGATCATTTCCTGTGTAATTCTGTTTGTGGCCGCCGCACTTTTAGTAACATGGCAAAGACCAGTTAGCTACCAATCGTCGGTTGCCGTCGAGGTGACTCGATATCAGCTTCAAAGTCAGGCTGAGGTTAGCTATTTTCAGTACGATAACTTCTATAACACTCAGGTCGCAACGACATTTGCTAACAACTTGGTCGGCTGGGCAGCTGCACCGTCTATCGTAGCGCAAACCTATAAAGATGCCGGTTACGAATTGCCGAATGTCGGATTGAGAGACCTTGGCAAAACGTTTACTGCCAAGAAAAAAACCGACGGCTCAAGCGTTGTAGACATCAACTATACCTCGCAAGATTCTCAAAAGGCCCAGAAGATGATTATTACTCTGAGCGATGTGCTGAAGGAAAAGATCGAGAAAAGCAATTCGGCAGACGCCTCGGCAAGATTTAGCGTGCTGACTTCCGATCCAGTCGTAATTGCAAACCCCAAAACTTACGCGCTCAACTCAATTATCGCAGGGTTATTCGGCTTATTTATTGCCGTTAGCTTTTCGTTTCTTCGAGAATCGCTCAAGAAGTAATTGGACTCGCACTGATAAAAGGTTAGAATTACTTTAAAGTAAAATCCTTTTAATTTGGCAAAAATACGATTTCTCGATGATTTTAAGGCGATCAGAAAAAAAGACCTCCGGGCCGATTATTCGCGCTCTACGAGTAAGATTAGAATTGATAAAAGCGGTCTGACCAAAACTAGAAAAAGAAAAAACAGAAGGCTCGCTCTTGTAGTCGTTTTATCAATAGTCATTTCTCAAGCCATTCTTTTTAGTCAGACAAAATACTTTGACTTTACACAACTAGCACTGCGCGCAAGAAGCAAGACATTTCTAGTCGGATTTCAAAATAGCGGCGAGCTTAGACCAACCGGCGGATTCTGGGGAAGTTTTGGCATATTAAAAACTAGCGAAAACCTCAAACACAACGAGCTACTTTTCGAGACCAATCCGTACAAGAAAGACAATATTTTGATTAATGAGTCTAAGGTTGACCTACCAAAACCTATGGCCGAAACATGGCAGGATAGACCGCAAACATTCGTAAATGCCAATTGGTCGTTCAGTTTCCCCGATGCAGCTAAAACGCTGGAATGGTATTTTGCTCAAGGGTGGAATCAAAAGGTAGATGGAGTTTTCGCTGTTTCTTCACTAGCGGTCATCGACCTTTTGAAATTGACTGGAGAAATCGAACTGCCTGATGGGCAAAAAATCAACAGTGAAAACTTCACCGAAACGATGTCAAAAAAGATTGATGAAGAATATTGGCTTGATCCTAAAAATAAAGAGATAAACGAACCCAAAACACTGCTTAAAGATTTAGCGCCTATTCTTTTGTCCAAAGCCAGTAAAAAGTCGAAACTAAAACTCATCTCTTATGCGTTATCACAGCTCAAAAAGGGTCATATACTATTTTTCTTCAACGATGAGAGGAGTCAGAAAATTGCAAAAACCAGAAACATAACCGGCGAAATGGTCGAGTGCAAGAGTGACTGTTTGTCAATTATCAACGCAAATTTGAACGGGGGAAAAACTTCTCTCAATATCGAGCAATCCGTAGCATGCGATGTCAGTGAAAGCGAAAACCAAATATCCTCAAATTTAGAAATCTCGAGAATTCACAAGGCCGATAAATGGCCGCAGATTCTAAATCGGAACTGGACTCGAGTAATTGTTCCTCTTGGCAGCCAGCTCGAATCGGCATATCTGGACGGACAAAATATCAAAGACCAGATTGATATTACAAATGAAGGCGGCCGAACATCTTTTGGCTTTTGGTTTTCTACCGAACCAGGAGAAGAAAAGGTTGTAAATATCACCTACAAACCGCCAATAAATGGGCGGAAAAATTATTCTTTGATATATCAAAAACAACCTGGTACGATAACTGAGCAGCTTTCAGTTACAAGGTTCGGTAGAGAAATTTTTGAAGGAAGTTTTAACCAACTTTATCGACGGTTTTAACTGGAATTATACGCTGGTATATGGTATAGTATAGTCGTGATTCCATTTGATGGTAAGTTTTTTAATGATTAAAAATGACTGAAGAACAAACAAAAAATCAATCGTCTTATACAGCCAAAGACATTTCTGTTTTGGAAGGGTTAGAGCCAGTCAGGAAACGTCCTGGAATGTATATCGGTGGAACTGGCATAGAAGGTCTGCATCACCTCGTGTGGGAGGTTTTAGACAACTGTATTGACGAAGCTCTTGGCGGTTTTGCCAAAAACATAAAAATAGAAATTTTAGAGGATGGTGCCGTTAAAATTTTTGATGATGGTCGCGGAATACCTGTTGACGTACACGAACAAACAAAAAAATCAGCCCTCGAAACGGTCCTCACGACACTGCATGCGGGCGGCAAGTTTGGCGGAGGCGGCTATAAAGTTTCTGGCGGACTCCACGGTGTCGGTATTTCAGTCGTAAACGCTCTTTCGTCAAAACTTAAAGCCGAAATAAGAAGAAGCGGCAAGACTTACGAGCAGGAATATTCAAGAGGAAACGCTTTGGCGCCTATTAAGGAAATCGGGAAAAGTCAGGAGACTGGAACAACGATCACCTTCTTTCCAGACAAAGACATATTTGAAGATATCACCTTTAATTACAAGACAATTGTGGACCGCGCCAGACAGCAGGCCTATCTCACTGCCGGAGTAAAAATTACCGTTATTGATTATCGAGAAAAGGACCAGGAAAATAAATCTACATTTTATTTCGAAGGAGGCATAAGCGCTTTCGTTAGACACATTAATCACAACAAAACCTCCTTGGTCGAGCCACCTATTTTTATACAAAAAGAAGTCGACGATTGCACAGTCGAAGTTTCGCTCTCTTACACAAATGATTTCAACGAACATACTTATTCCTTCGCAAATAATATTGCCACTGCCGAGGGCGGAACCCATTTAACCGGGTTTAAAACTGCACTTACTCGCGCAATTAACGACTATTCCAAAAAGAATGATTTGCTCAAGGGCTTCGAGGGCGGCTTGACTGGTGACGACGTCAGAGAAGGCCTAACGGCCATTATTTCTGTCAAACTGGCCAACCCTCAATTTGAGGGGCAGACAAAATCAAAACTCGGAAATCCGGAAATCAAAGGCATCGTAGAGTCGATTGTTTCATCCGGACTTTCTCAGTATTTTGAAGAGCATCCCGCTGAAGCCAAGAGGGTAATCGAAAAAGTTGCTCTATCGGCCAAGGCACGAATTGCCGCTCGTGCCGCTCGCGAAACAGTCATTAGAAAGGGCGCTCTTGAAGGAATGACTCTACCCGGAAAACTGGCTGATTGCAGTGAAAAAGATGCGGCAAAATCAGAACTGTTCATCGTTGAGGGAGACAGTGCCGGCGGTTCAGCGAAACAGGGCCGGGAAAGAAAGTTTCAGGCAATCCTCCCGTTAAAAGGAAAAATTCTCAATGTTGAAAGAGCAAGATTTGACAGAATGCTTTCATCAGATGAGATCAAGGCACTCATAGTAGCCATTGGTGCTGGAATTGGCGAGGAGACAGACCTGTCAAAAGCCAGATATCACAGGATCATTATAATGACGGATGCTGACGTTGACGGAAGCCACATTAGAACGCTGCTTTTGACTTTCTTCTTCAGACATTATCGAGGGTTGATCGACAAAGGGTATATTTATATCGCCCAACCGCCTTTATATATGGTGTCTTCGGGAAAAGAGAAGAAATATGCATATAATGAGGCCGAAAAAGACAAAACCATTAAAGAATTCGAAAGTAAGAAAAACAAGGTTTCGATTCAAAGATATAAGGGCCTTGGAGAAATGAATCCCCATCAGCTCTGGGAAACAACGATGAATCCTGAAAATCGTAAACTGCTTCAAGTAACAGCAGATGATTCAGAACTTGCTGACGAAACGTTTTCGATGCTGATGGGCGATGAAGTATTACCAAGAAAAAGATTTATTCAGACGAGAGCCAAGACCGTGTCAAACTTGGATATATAATTTTAAAAAATGGAAAAAGGTCAAGACCAAAACAATCAGGAGCCACAAGAAGAGATTCAGGAAAATCTGGAAGAGATTGCTCAAGAAGTGGTAGCTTCACCCGTCGAAGAGAGGGTCGCTAAGATTCATCAGACAGAATACGGGATGGTGAGCGATCGCTCAATTGTGGGAGAAATGGAACAATCCTATCTCGATTACGCAATGAGCGTTATTATTGCCAGAGCCCTACCCGACGCAAGAGACGGACTAAAACCAGTCCACCGTCGAATAATATACGCAATGGGCGAAATGAACCTCACTTCGACGGCAAAATTCGTTAAGTCAGCCAAGATCGTCGGAGAAGTTTTGGGTAAATATCACCCACATGGTGACATGGCGGTTTATGACACAATGGTCGGCATGGCTCAGAGCTTCAAGATGCGCCATATGCTTGTACAGGGACAGGGTAACTTTGGATCTATGGATGGTGACTCCGCTGCCGCACCCCGATATACAGAGGCAAGATTAGCAGCAATTTCATCTGAAATGCTTACAGACATTGATAAGAATACCGTTGAATTCGCTGCCAACTATGACAACACACTGAAGGAACCGACTGTTTTGCCGACCAAGGTTCCAAACCTTCTTCTAAACGGCACGGTCGGTATTGCTGTTGGAATGGCCACTAACATTCCTCCGCATAACCTCATTGAGCTGTGTGACGGCATCAATCATTTAATCGATCACCCTGATGCAGGTCTTGAGGATCTGATGCAGTTTGTAAAGGGACCGGATTTCCCAACCGGCGCTATGATTTATGGAACCGAGGGAATAAAAAATGCTCTCGCTACCGGTAAAGGAAAAATTATTATCAGAGGCGAGGCGGAAATTATCGAAGACAAAAAGGGGTTTAAGATAATGATTAGCTCAGTCCCCTATCAGGTCAATAAAGCAGACCTCATTACAAAAATTGCCGATCTTGTTAAAGAAAAGAGATTGGAAGGAATTTCTGACATCAGAGATGAATCTGACAGAAACAAGGAAGTGCAAATCATAATCGAACTTAAATCAAATTCATATCCTAAAAAAGTACTTAATAGATTATTCGAGCTAACTCAGCTTCAAACCGCATACCATATCAATATTTTAGCCTTGGTTGATCGAATCCAGCCGAGAGTATTAAATCTGCGAAGCGCATTGAATGAATTTATAAAGCACAGGCAGGAAGTTGTACGAAAAAGATGTGAATTCGATCTGGCGAGAGCCAAGGAACGCGAGCATATCCTCGAAGGTCTCAAAAAGGCCCTGGATCACATTGACGAGATTATTCAGATCATAAAGAAAAGTGCCAATCGAGAGGATGCAGGCAAGAACCTCATCAGTAAGTTTGCCTTTAGCACCATACAGGCCAACGCCATCCTAGATATGCGACTATCTGCGTTGGCTGCACTTGAGAGAAAAAAAGTTGAAGAAGAGCTCGAGGCAATTAAAAAATTAATTGGAGAATTAGAAGCGATCTTAGCCGACCCGGGAAAAATTCTCGAGATCATTAAAAAAGAGTTAAACGAAATTAAGGAGAAGTACGGACAAAAAAGAAGAACTAAAATTATCGCCCAGGAAATAACAAATTTCAGCACCGAGGACCTCATTCCCAATGAATCGGTTGTTGTCACCTTGACCGAAGGCAACTACATAAAGAGAGTCCAGACGGACGCATATCGCAAACAATTGCGCGGCGGCAAGGGTATAGTAGGAATCACGCCGAAAGAAGAGGACCAGGTATTGCAAATGGAATCGGCCAATACTCATGACACGATCTTCTTCTTTACTAATTTGGGCAAGGTTTTTTCATCCAAAGTTTACGACATTCCTTCGGGTTCACGTCAGGCTCGCGGACAGGCAATCGTTAATCTCATCCAAATTTCTCCGGATGAAAAAGTTACCGCGATGTTGGTAACAGGAAAAAACGATAAACTTTCCAATAAATACTTCTTGATAGCGACGATGAAGGGCGTAATTAAAAAAACTAAAGTCGACGCATACCAGAACATAAGAAAAACGGGGCTGATTGCAATTAAATTGAATCAAGGCGATGAACTAAGATTTATAAAAATTACATCTCCCGAAAACATGGTAGTAATGGCGACAAAGAACGGTCAGGGAATTTTGTTTCCCGAAACAGAAGTAAGGCCGATGGGCAGAAGTGCCGCAGGTGTAATTGGAATTAGACTCAAATCATCTGACGAAGTAATCTCAATGAACACCTTCGGGAAACAGGAAAACGATAGTGCCAAGTTCGACATTGTAACAATTCTGGATAACGGTTATGGCAAAAGAACTCAAATTCTCAAGAACTATCCAAGCCAGAAAAGAGGTGGTTACGGCGTCAGAGCTTCAAAAATCAGCGAAAAAACTGGGCGCGTCGTCGAGGCATTAATTACCAACGACATTAATCGGGACCTTATTATGGTCTCGCAATCCGGTCAGGTTATTAGAATTCCACTTAAGTCCGCGAAGCAGCTTGGACGTGACACCCAAGGTGTTCGCCTGATGAGATTGCAGAAAAATGATAAAATTGCCTCCGTTAGCGTAGTAAAAATAGAAGAAAACCTGGTCGAAGCTCAAACACCAGCCTCCCCGACCAAACCCGGGGCAGAAGCAAAAGACCCGAAACCGGAAGTTAAATTCGAGATCAATCATTACAAGGACACCAAGAAATAAAATGGACGAAGCAATAAAAAAGATATCGTTACCGGGTGTCGTTCCGGTCAAGGCATTGGCCGAAATTCTTGGGGTTGCACCGGTTGATGTTGTCAAAAAATTGATGGAGAACGGCATTCTGGCTACGATCAATGAAAGTATTGATTTTGATACCGCCGCCATTATCGCAAGTGAATTTGGCGCTGAGGCACAAAAAGAGGAAGAAAAAGGTGAGGATCTTGGAGCAATCACCAACAAATCCGTCAAAAAAGTACTTCGGCCACCAGTCGTTACCATCATGGGACATGTTGACCACGGTAAAACGAAGGTTCTCGACAGTATTAGAAAAACCAACATTATCGATACCGAATCAGGCGGTATAACCCAGCACATTGGCGCTTACCAAACCAAGATCAGAATTGCTGGAGAAAAAGGCAAGAAGGCGGAGAGAACAATTACATTTTTAGATACCCCGGGACACGAAGCCTTTTCATCAATGAGAGCCCAGGGAGCAAATATAACCGATATTGTTGTTATTGTCGTAGCTGCGGACGAGGGAGTAAAACCACAAACTGTCGAGGCAATCAGTCATGCAAAATCAGCCAAAGTTCCAATCATTGTTGCAATCAACAAAATGGACAAGCCAGAAGCCGATCCAGATAAAGTTAAGAGGGAGCTTTCTGAACATATGCTTGTACCCGAAGAATGGGGCGGCCAGACACCGATGGTACCGGTTTCAGCCAAGACCGGAATGGGAATTGAAAAACTGCTTGAAGTTATTATTTTAACAGCTGATCTGGAAGAGCTATCAGCTCCACTTGCGACCAACGCCAAAGGAACAGTAATAGAGGCCAAAGTTCAAAGCGGCAAGGGGGCAATAGCAACAGTTATCATACAAGAAGGTACCTTGAACGCTGGGGATGTCATCGTATTTGGACAAGAATTTGCTAAGGTAAGATTTTTGGAAGATTGGCGAGGGGCAAGAATCAAAGAAGCTCTCCCAGCAGATCCGGTTCTGGTTGCTGGATTTAAAAAAATTCCTAAAGTAGGAAGTGTTATCATTGGAGTTAAGGACGAAAAAACCGCAAAACACATTATTGAGGAAAGACAAAAAAAGAACACCGTCAAAAGCATGTCAGCAGTTTCCGGCCTGGCAGATGTTTCTAGGGCAGCCAAAGAGGGTGAAAAAGTCACAGAACTAAAAATCATTTTAAGGGCTGATGTAAAGGGCTCACTTGAGGCCATCAAGGAAAGTCTCAATGAACTGTCGGAAAGCGATATCAAGGTGACTGTTGTTTCAAGCGGGCTCGGAGCAATCACAGAATCTGACATCAACCTAGCCATCGCATCACAAGCGGTAGTTTTGGCCTTTAGGGTACCGATTCCACCGAACGTCCTCAAATTGGCTGACGCGAGCAAAATAAAAATCTCAAAATACGAGATCATTTACGAACTGATGGATGATATCACCGCCGCACTCGAGGGCCTGCTCGAGCCGGAGGTCATCGAAACATCAATCGGAAAAGTTGAAGTGATAAAGAGCTTTTTCAGATCAGGCAAGAAGGGCATTGTCGGCGGAAAGGTCATTTCCGGCAAGATATCACCGGGGACAAAGATCTATGTTTTCCGCGGCGATAATAAAATAGGAGAACTCAAAACCGAACTTATTCAGATTGGAGGCGAGAAAGCCAATCAAGTTGAAAAAGGGACTGAGTGTGGAGTAAGCTATAGCGGAGATACAAAACTAAAACCGGGCGACACTTTAGAATTCATCCTCGTAGAAGAAAAAATCAGAACAATCAAAAAGAAGGGTTAAAACAAACAGGAGGGGAAATCGAGCCGATCGAAGCAGGCAGAGTATTGGGCAGTAGTACCGCCGCCTTTTCTCTAGTTGCAAGTATATTTTCAAGATTTAGCATCATTTCTATTGTAGACATTCTAATCGTCACGACTTTTTTTTATTTCGTATACACCTTGATTAAGGGTACTAGGGCAGTCCAAATAACCTATGGGATAATTTTCCTGGTCGTTGTCTGGTTGGTAGCTAGAGCGCTCGCACTCAATACGTTGATATTTATACTTCAGAGAGCGTTGACCGGCATACTGATCGCGATACCGGTTGTATTCCAACCTGAATTGAGATCAGCGCTTTTCAAGCTGGGGCGCACCAAAATCACCAGCGAATTTAAACAGCTGACCAGAACCGAGCTTGAGAAGGTCATCGATACTTTAAGTGAGTCGTGCGAAATACTTTCCAAGCAAAAGCACGGAGCGATTATTGTTCTTTCGAGATCGGATAGATTGAAAGAGTATCTTGAAGAAGGACGCGAACTCGACGCCAGACTTTCGACCGAGATGCTCTTGACGATATTCAGCCCGAATACTCCGCTGCACGATGGCGCAATCATTATCACAGGAAGTAAGATAAAGGCGGCGGGCGCGATTCTTCCACTGCCCGAAAAAAAGTTTTCGTACCAATATGGCACAAGGCACAGAGCAGCTATCGAACTCTCGACGCTAACCGATGCTATCGTTCTAGTAATTTCCGAGGAAACAGGCAATATTTCGCTGGTAATCGACGGCATTATTGATAAAGATCTTGATAAAAAAAGCCTCAAGGAAAAGCTTCACAAGCTTCTTTTTAGCAGAAAGAGCATAAAAAATGGATAGCAAGATTAAAAAATTATTTCTTTATAATTGGAAAGCAAAGATATTAATTTTTCTTTGCACATTTATGTTGTGGATTTATGTGAGCGCAAGTCAATCGTTGATTGTTAATTTTCCTGGCTCGGTTCCTATCGCCTACCAAAATTCAGCTGAGGGAACGATGAGCGTGAGCGATACAGATTCCGTCCAAATTAAAATTGCTGTTGATCCAATTAATTTAAAGCAAATCGATGAAAGTAATTTTCAAGCAAGCGTTGATTTAAAAAATCTGGTCGAGGGAACCTACGAAAGAGAAATTCTAGTTACTTCAAAAAGAGAAGACGTTCGAATAATCTCAGTTAATCCGTCGCGAGCCACGGTTAGAATAGAAAAAAAGATTTCTAAAACAGTACCGATCAGAGTTAAACTTGATGGACAGGCGGCCAGTGAATACACCGCTTCGGAAACAAGTGCGGAAGTCGAGAGTGCGATAGTCTCCGGTCCGGAAAAAACGGTCAATACAATCGCTGAAGTCGTAGCACCGTTAAAACTCAGCGGAGAGAGCTCAAGTTTCTCTAAAACAACAAAACTTTTTGTCTACAGTGCTACCGGCAGCGAACTAAAAAATGTCGAAATTGATCCAGGAGAGGTTTTAGTTCGGGTTACTATTTCGACATTAGGTGAGGCGAAAACTGTCGGTGTAAAGATCAACACGATTGGAAAAGTTGCCAACGGATATTGGATTAGTAATATTATTTCCGATCCCCCACTCTTTACAGTTTCTGGGTCCAGATCGGTACTAGCGAGAACAAAGTTTTTAGAAACAGAGCCGATCGATGTATCGAACCTGAGCGAGAAAAAGTCATTCAGCGCTAAGCTTATAATTCCTGCGGGACTTAATATTTTAGACAGCAATCAACAGGTCAAAATCGAAGTAGAGGTCAGTTTATTGTCGGGTCAATAAGAATGATCTCGGCCTTGACAAAGGGGCGGTTTAAGGTAAAATAATCGCCGAGTCTTAAAAAACTCATTTATGGTAGTAAACATTGATGGCCCCTCGTTAAAAAGCTTATCGAGGTTCCAGAAAACTAGAAAAAAACTTATAAAGAGTTTTTTATCGCTAAGGCGCTTCATACCAATTGCCTCTAAGAAGCTCAATATGATCTCGGATCTAGCCTGGCGTGAGAATAAACTCCTTTTTAATTTGTCCCTTTTAGTGGCCCTAGTTTTGGTCCCTTGGATATCTGAAATCTCTACGAATAATCAGCTTTACCTCGATATCCAAAAATATTCTTCGCCCCTCGACCCAATCAGGGCAGGAGAACTTGCTGAAAATATAGGTCAATATACACCTGGAATTACCGAGACCAAGGACGACGTTGCTCTATCGATCATGTTAAAAAACGATTCTTATACCATGTCCCAACAGCTTGCTATTAACACAGGAAAGCAGATAGAAGAGCCGGAACGACAAGCAGCGACTTATAAAGTTGAAGATGGAGAGACAATCATCCAGATAGCCGAGAAATTTGATCTTCATGTCGCCTCAATTCTCGATGCAAATGCGATCAGGCCGGAGGATTCCAAGAAAATTAAACCGGGGACGATTTTAAGTATACCTTCTTCCGATACATCAACTTCAAACGACTGGCTGGTGGCCATAAACAAAGCCGAGGAAGCGGAAAGAGAAGCGGCTCGAGCTGCCGCAGAGAAGAAAAGACAGGACGCTCTCAAAAAGAAATTGGCATTATCGAGTACTGCGTTGGCCGCCTCGAGCAAAAAAACTTCTAGTTCCGGTTATAGCGGTGTTGACACCAGCGATCTTATTATTCCGATTGCCGGTGGCGGAAAAGGAATTTCGCAGTATTTCGGGGGAAGACACACTGGAATTGATTATATGTGCGACGTTGGAACGTCAGTTAGAGCCGCACTATCCGGCAAAGTAATTGTCGTAGCCACGGGCTGGAATGGTGGCTATGGTAATCAAATACTTGTTGATCACGGCGGTGGAAGAACAACACGCTATGGTCATCTTTCTGGCTTCAATGTTGAAGTAGGGCAAAATGTCAGCCAGGGGGAAACAATCGCTTTTTCTGGAAACACCGGACGCTCAACTGGACCGCACCTTCACTTTGAACTAATTGTTAACGGACGACCGATAAATCCTCGGTAATAAGATATAATAGCAATATGTTGGTAGACGAAGTAATCATTGATGTTAAAGCGGGACGCGGCGGAGACGGCGCCGTTTCTTTTCGGCATGAAAAATATATTGACAAGGGCGGACCGGATGGCGGAGACGGCGGAGACGGCGGAAATATTATCATTGAGTGCCGAGAAAATGTTGATAGTTTAAATTCTTACAAACACCAAAAAAATTATGACGGGGAAAACGGCGGTGCGGGAAGCCGAAGTAAAAGACACGGTAAAAATGGAAGCGACCTCATCCTGTCTGTTCCTCCTGGGACAGTGGTCTTTGATCACAAAACCGGCAAAATCTTGTCCGACCTTAAAAAAAGCGGTCAACAGTTTATCGCAGCAAAGGGCGGAAAGGGCGGGCTCGGAAACGTCCACTTTGCAACCCCAACTCATCGTGTACCCAGAGAGTTTAAACCCGGTGAAGCGGGTGAAGAGCTTGAGCTAAAACTAGAAATGAAGATGATCGCCGACGTTGGGTTGATTGGACTTCCAAATGCGGGTAAATCTACGTTGATATCTGCTATTTCAAACGCGAAGCCAAAAGTCGCAGACTATCCCTTCACCACAATTGAGCCGATCCTTGGCGTTGTTAGCTATGACGATAAGTCGTTGGTAGTCTGTGATGTGCCGGGACTGATCGAGGGTGCAGCGAGCGGTCGAGGGCTTGGAGACAAGTTTTTGAAACATATTGAGAGAACCAAAATACTCGTTCATCTCATTGACGCAACTAGTACTAACCCACAAAAAGATTACGAGACTATTCGAGAAGAGCTTGGCAAATACAGCAAATCGCTTTTGGATAAAAAGGAGCTCGTCGTTCTAACCAAGACAGATCTTAACCCAAAGATCGACAACAAATTCAAATATGATCTAGCAATTTCAGCTGCATCAAGAGATAACCTCGACAAGCTTATTCAGCTGATCATTAGCGCACTCCGGTAGAATTTGCTTTTTGGCCGACTAAAATCTACATTTATGCAAATGTATATCTATAAAGTCGCACCGAAAAGCAAAAGCAAGACGAAGGATAGCTATGACTACATGTCAGAGCTTCCGATCAAGCTTGGAACTATAGTGAAGATCGAACTTGGCCAAACAAAAATCGACGGTGTTGTCATTGGAATATCAAAAGTAAGCAAATTCGCTACCAAGCAAATATTGAAGTTAGTTTCCCGAGGCCCCGCCTTTACGCCAAATCAATTCATATTAGCCGAAATAATCCAGGACGAATATCTCACCGCCCTGGGAGAAACAATATTTTCATTTCTGCCGACCATGAATGTGTCGGACGTTAAAAAAATAGGAACCGAAACATCTGTTTCAAAAAAGAGGAATCAAAAAGATGAATTATTCATTGCCTCTCATTCAAACAGATTTTCTTTTTATATCGAGCTTTCGTCTAAAGCGGAGGGTCAGACTTTGATTGTTCTTCCGAGCATCGAGCAGATTGACAAGATATACGGAAATCTCAAAAAAATTTTGCCCAATAAAAAAATTTATCGATATTATAGCTCGATAAGGTCGGAGCAAAAAAGAATGATTTGGACGGATATTCTAAAGGGCTCGAACGCGATTATACTTTCAACCAGACAAGGCCTTCTGCTACCATTCACCAACTTAGCCCTTCTGTGCCTCGATGATCCCCTCAACTTCGCCTACCAGGAGGACCAAGTGCCATATTATCAAGCATTTTTTGTAGCACGTAAGTTGAGAGATGTATCGGGATGCAAATTGGTTATCGGCGAAAGCATACCTGATCTAAATTCCTTCGCCGCTTATAAAAGCAATAAAATATCTATGAGGTCTGTGAAAAGTAATTTAGAGGTCTCAGCAGCCGCCCCCTTTTTTAAATTTGACCAAAATATAAACTTGCTCAAAGCAATAAAGCACGCACTTAAGCAAAAGGGGCGCGTCTGCTTCATCGGACCATGGAAAAATCAAGTCAGACTAATCTGCGGTGACTGTAAAGGGGATATTTACTGTCCAGGCTGCAAAGGCGAACATTTTGATCAAAATAGTTTATCATGCATAAAATGCTCTTCTGGAATGTTTCACTGTCCGAACTGCAAAAGCCCGAAAATAAAACCTAGCGGTTATTCATATCGTTCAATAGAACAGAAAATTGTTGAAGCACTACCGGAATATCAAGATGAGATAACGAAGAATCCGAACCACTTTAAAGATCACTTGATTACGATTGCCCCACCAAATGAAATTGCAGATTCCTCAATCGATTATGAAATCGCAGTTTTTCCATACTTTGATAAAATGGCTGATTTTGCGTCGCTTGGATATCGTCACAAGGTTTTTAGATTCATTTACGATCTGCCAAGACTCTCAATTACTAAAGTTTTTTTATGTGGAGAAGAACTGGGCGAAAACAAGTTCGCCAATCAAATCATAAACTTCAATTTTGAGGACTTTCTACTCCAAGAACTAAAAACTAGAAAGCAGATTAAACTTCCACCTTTTGCCAAGGCAGTTGAAGTGGTTATAAAAACAACCAACCGCAAATCAGCCGAGCTATTATTTGAAAAAATTTCAAAGAAGACGGGAATTCCGATTATTCCACTAAAATATATTGCAAGATCAAAATATATAAGAATGAGAGGACTATTTTTTGCAGAAAACTCAAAATGGCCAAACGTCAAAAAAAGTATTGAAAGCCTTAACTTGCGCAACTGTCATTTCGAGATAGATCGAGGAGAATATTTATAACATGCTATAATCGCACTAAGAGGATAGCCCGAAACCCGCTGTGAGCCAGTTACACCATTGACTCACCGACAGATCTATGCTATCATCATCCGATTCGTGAGTAGCTTTACCCCATACGCGGGGTGAGCTCGGGGGCCTTCAGGTCACCCCGCGAACGCTCATTTAAGGAGAGTGATCTAGGATGCTGAGACTCAAATGGTACTACATGGTGCTCGTCCTGCTTGCCGCGTTTCTCTGCGGCGTGAGGACAGATCACGAGTACAAGACTCGAACGGAAGGTACGTACAACGCCAAGGTGTCGGGTGGATCCATGTACCCGACATTGAACTCTGGTGACGAGATCAAGATCCGAGTTGTTGGGGCGGATGAGTTACTCCGAACCGACTGGATCGTCGAGTTCGGGTACGCGGGAGAGAAGAACATCAAGCGCCTCAAGGCGCTTGAGGGACAGGTCTGGGAGGGCAGGATTGTCCCACCGGGGTACGTGGCCATCGCCGGCGATTGCCGCTACTCTACCGACCCCGGGCTACCGCCGTTCATTCCCCGCAAAGATGTTACCGGCGTGGTCGTAGCCGCAAGATACGCCGACAGATTCGAGTCCCCCGAGGGCCAGAAGGGCGAAATCGCCAAGGACGTTCCGCCCAAGGTCCCCGCCAAACAGAACCCCGTTACGATTGACGGAGTCAGGGTTCTGCGAGTCGACAAGAACGCGTCGACACTGACTGACATCGGGATCCTGGGCGACCTTAGGCCTTTCTACAGGACCGGGAGCCTGATCATCGAGGAGTCGACAGCGAAGTTCTACAAGGTCATTGACGTCGGCTACGCGCCGCGTGACGGGATGACCCGCCTCAAGACAACTCCAGACTTTGGGTCGTGGACCAACGACGGCAGAGTTGCTCTGCTTGCCGCGGGCGAAAAGCCCCCGGCAGACATCGCAGCCCTGTTTCGCAGGATACCCTGACGTTTCTGCGTCCTCTCAACGGGCCGGCTATGCCGGCCCGTGTTGTTTCTGTTACAATGTAGATGCTTATGAAAAAAAGATTAGCAGTTTTGACTCTTGTCTTTGTCGCTATAATAGCAAGTTTATATTTTGGTTTTCGTGGAAGAAAAGATAAACCGATTCAAGCTACATCAACTGCAGCAGCAATAACAACTCAGGCAGAATGGGATTTGGGAACTAAGTCTAACCTATTAACTACTGGCGGCACAGTTTCTATTGATGATAAAACCGAATCCACCTATTCACTGTCCAATCTGTATTCGTCATCTCCCGGTAGTTTTACGACCTGTACGGGGACTTCACCTGCGGCTGGATTTGACGGTAGCACTGCTACACAATGGTATGCTGCCATCTATGAGGGAAGTTGTGACGCCGATCCCTGGGTAATAATTGATTTAGCGGAAGCAACATATATTGGCACTATATACTCGTTTTCCCAACCGATGGATGCTTGGTATTCAAATAACGGTACAGATTATACATATTTTGCTCAATGCGTTGATTGTGATTCTGCAACATATGTTGCCTGGCAAATGAATTCGCATCCAACAGCTAGATATCTTCGGCTTCAAGGGGCAGGAGTCGCACTTTACGAAGCTTATTTCACAGAACATGCTTCTGCCACTCACACCACCGGAGCCACACAAATCGACGGTGGAGCAAACTTCTTTGATTGGGAAAGTATCACACCGACACAAACAGTTCCGGCTAATACCTCAATAACATATAGATATAGGTCATCAGCAAATGGAACTGATTGGAATGCATGGCACAGTAGTTTTGGTGATGTTGAGTCAATCTCAGGCGATACTAAATATCGTTATCTCCAAGTTGAAGCAACGCTATCAAATACCGATGGCACATCCACACCTACTATTGATCAATACAGTATTGGCTATCATACCAACCTCGCTCCTTCTACTCCTACCAACCTAACTGCAGTGGTGGGGGAATGAAAAGTTCTCAAGATAAAGTGCTATAATTTAAGCAAATGAGAATTGCATTTGTATCTGATGCATATATTCCCGTGCCTTGCGGTGTGGCTGTTTCTGTTGAAACACTACGACTTTCTCTTGAAAAAATGGGCCACACCGTCTATGTGATTGCCCCGAAATACTCAGGGTGGAAAGATACTGCTCCTCGTATCGCTCGTCTTCCTGGTATCTTTAGTCCAAGTAATCCGCATCGCCCGGTTATATGGCCAACCTCAACGGTTAGCAGAAAAAAAATTCAATCACTAAAACTGGATATTATTCATACACATTTTTACTTTAACTACTTTGACCTCGGATCGAGAATCGCCAAAGCCGCCAATGTACCACTGATTGATTCGGTTTATAAAATATTTCCGGAGCACGCTCGCATCAATCCCCCACCCTTGACCGGAAAAACTGCCAGCTTCGAGAAATCTCTAAAGAAAACGATCAAATATCTCAACGCTTGCGACCAGGTTATAACACCAAGTAGAACATCAAAAAAATATCTGAAGAAATATAATGTCTCTTCAAACATTGACGTAATACCAGTTGGAATATTTCCCGGCGATTTTTCCAGCTTCCCACCCGAAACTGTTAAGGAAAAACTTAAAATACCCATAAAGCGCAAGCTAGTCGTTTTCGTCGGAGACATTACTGAAGAAAACAACATTAAGCTTCTATTTCGTGCTTTCAAAAAAGTTTGGCACGCCATAGAGGACGTTCACCTGCTGGTGATCGGTTCAGGCAATAAACTTCACGACATGAAACATGCCATCGCAAAAGAGCGATTTTCTAAATTTGTTACCTTTACCGGCCATATGCCCAAGAAGCAGGTTAATAAAATATTTGGCGCCTGTGACTTGTTCGCCTATCCAGGCCGCCTCGACCCCCAGCCATTAGTTATATTGGAATCATTGGCCTCGGGAACCCCCGTCGTAACAGTCGAAGGTATGGGGGCGCAAGATTTTGTTAATGATAACGAGGATGGATATGTCTGCGCCGCAACCGTTGAAGATTTTTCGGAAAAAATAACAGAACTACTCAGACGAGATAGTCTCAGGATGCAGTTTTCGATGCGCTCAAGAGCGAGCGCTCGCGAGTTCCGATCTTCCAATCTGACCTCGGATCTGTTAAATTCTTACAACGACACGATAGAAAGGTTTAAAAACAAAATTATTTAAAATGTTAGTCGACCAAAAAAATCCAACTCTAAATTCCCCGTGTATAGAAGTGGAGGATTTTGGTAATGAATTTAAATCAGATCTAAAAAAAATTATTACCGCCCATTTGAGACAAGGCGGAGTTGGGTTGGCTGCACCCCAAATTGGCATCAATAAACAAATCGCAGTAATCGGATTCACTCCGAGTGAAGAAAAGCTCAAAAAAAATCCTAAGCTTATTACTATTAATCAATTCGTTCTCGTAAACCCCAAAATCACTTGGCGGTCGCAAGAGATCGTTGTTGAGAAAGAGGGGTGTCTGTCGATCGAAGGCAAATTATTTGACGTTCCAAGATATCAAAAAATACATCTCGAGTATCAAGATGAAAACGGAAACAAAAAAAAGATGAAAGCTCGCGGATATCTGGCTAGAATCATTCAACACGAAACCGACCATTTAAATGGTCTAACCATCGGAAGGTTCAAAAAATGATCGTTTTCTCCTCTGACCCCGCGTTTGGCGAAATTCACAGGGCAGTCTTGGATTCGGACCGAAAAGTAGATTTGTTGGTCAGTGAATCGGCCAAAAATGCCGGTCGCGGCCGAAAAATAAAACAAAATCCTGCTGTAACTTTTGCACTTTCAAAAAAAATAAAACATATCACTCCAAGTGAAATTAGCCCCGAAGTAATTCAGGAAATCAAAGACACTGTCTCGAAATCGAAAGACAAACTGGGCTTAGTTTTTGCATATGGGAAGATTATTCCTCAGGAATTAATCGACGTTTTTAAGGGGCAAATATTTAATCTCCATCCCTCTCTTCTGCCAAAATACAGAGGCGCAACGCCCATTCAGTCCGCCCTGCTTGATGGAGCGAAAGAAACAGGTTTTAGTATTATCAAACTGAATGCAAGATTAGACGCTGGAGATATCATCTATCAGGAAAAAATTCACTTGGACGCAAAAGATAATTATCAGAGCGTAAAAGGAAAAATCATTAACAAATTTTGCAAAGTACTCCCCGGAGAGCTTAAAAAGATCGAAAATGACACGGTGAAATTTACAAAACAAGACGAAGCAGAGGCAACATATACCAGAAAATTCATAAAATCAGATGGTGAAATTAAGAAATCAGACACCCCAGAGACTGCATTTTTGAAAATTCGCGCTTTTTCCGTATGGCCCAAGGCATATATGATTATTGCGGAAGCCAGAGTTATAATTCACCGAGCACACATTGAAAACGGCAAACTTGTTATTGATGAAATTCAGAAAGAATCAGGCAAAAAAATGACATTTGCTGAGTTCAAGCACGGCAATCAAACCTTATTGACACAAATGCCCGATTTTGTTAGGATATAGGAGCAAAAAAGAAGATTTAAAAGAAGGAAAATCTAAAAATGCTTGCAATCAGATTTTTGCGATCCGGAAGAAAAAACAGAGCATTTTTCCGCATCGTTGTAACTGAGAATTCAAGACCGCCTAAGTCAAATTACATTAAAGAACTAGGATGGTTTGATCCTCATAGTAAACAAACCTCGCTGAAAACCGAGGAAATTTTGAAATACCTGGATAATGGCGCTAAACCCTCAAATTCAGTTGCCAAGCTCTTGCTAGACAACAAAGTTAAGCACAAGCAAATCGTTTATACCCCAGATACTCCTAAAGAGAAAAAGGGTAAAAAGGATGAACAGAAGACACCTGCGCCCGCGACCCTCAAAACAGAGGAAGTCAAAGATGAAAACGACGCCGTAGAAGAGGATGGAGAGGCCGAAAAAGCCGAGACCGAGACCGAAGAGGTAAAAAAAGAAGAAGCACCAGAAACCGAGCCCGAAACGCCTAAGACAGAAGAAAAATCGGAAGAACCTGAGGCAAAGGTAGAGGCAGAAACAGAGCCAGAAAAAGAAAGCTAATAACATTGGGCCTTATCAGGCCTGGAAAGGAAGGTATGGAAAAGGATCAAGAATTTGTCGAAATGGTTGTCAAAGCCATCGTTGACAATCCCGACAAGGTTAAAACCGAACGAAAGGTTGACGAAATGGGTGTCTTGATCGAGTTGACCGTTGATGGCGAGGATATGGGAAAGATTATCGGAAAAGAAGGAAAGACCGCCAAATCAATCAGAACTCTATTGCGCGTCCTTGGTGCCAGAGAGAGAGCAAGAGTAAATCTAAAAATTGTAGAACCAGAGGGCGGACGACCGGTTAAAATCGATAACGATGTCGAGGAAGAGGAAGAAATAAAACCACTTGAAGAAAAATCAACTGGTGTAATCTAATAAATCAATAATCAGACAAAAAGTCCTCCGCATGGGGGACTTTTTGGTAAGATGGATTAAATGAAGTTTACAATAATTACATTATTTCCAGAATTTATTCAAAGCCTTGAAAATTATTCTGTAATAGGAAGGGCAATTAGGGATAAAAAAATCGAACTCGAGCTGATCAATTTGAGAGATTTTGGAATTGGTTCATATAAACAAGTTGATGACAAACCGTACGGTGGCGGAGCAGGAATGCTTTTCAGAGTTGATGTCGTTTCTGAAGCGATCGATTTCGCCAAGAGGAAGGCGCTCAAAAAAAAT